>ERZ827498.14-NODE-14-length-289323-cov-5.003391_pt1 | contig 289323 bp, 245 predicted proteins | sample MGYA00519865_ERZ827498 | MGnify/ENA primary metagenome ERZ827498 (study PRJEB31778, sample SAMEA3449328) | human gut metagenome | biome: human gut; feature: human-associated habitat; material: faeces | place: United Kingdom | collected 2010/2012 ...
CATAAGAAACAATCCGGTGGACATGGCCAGTATGGTCACGTTGTGATCAAGATGGAACCCTTGCCGCCAGGAGAAGGCTTTGAGTTTGTTGACAAGATTTTCGGCGGTGCTGTCCCGCGGCAATATATTCCGGCTGTTGAAAAAGGTATGCGTGAGTCCATGGAACACGGCATTTTGGCCGGGTATCCGGTAGTCGATGTTCGCATTACGTTGCTTGACGGTTCTTATCATACTGTCGATTCTTCAGAAATGGCGTTTAAGATCGCTTCCAATATGGCGTTCAAAAAAGCTATGGAACAGGCGAAACCTGTTTTAATGGAGCCTGTTTATAATTTGGATGTTTATTGCGCCGAATCAATGATGGGCGATGTTATTGGCGATTTGAACTCTAAACGCGGACGTATTTTGGGTATGCAGAGTTTGGAAGACGGTATGGGATGCGTAAAAGCCCAGGTTCCTTATGCCGAGATTTCCGAATATGCGGTTGACCTGCGTGCTCTGACTCAGGGCTTGGGTACTTTTGAAATGAAGTTTGACCATTATGAGGACGTACCGATGAAAATGGCCGAAAAGATCATTGCCGAAGCTAAGGAAGCCCAATAATTGATATAGTTTCTGTAAAACTAAGCTGAAAGCGGTTTGCTAAAAGGGCAAACCGCTTTTTTATGCTTGTGCGTTGCTGTTGGTGTGAGTAAATAAAAAGAGTTTATCTCAATTATTGAGATAAACTCTTTTGTTGTTATAGATTTGGTCAAAAGCTTATTAGATCAGTATACCATATGTACGAGCATATACCCGGCAAAGCAGGCACTGCCTACGCCAATAAGCCCCGGCACCAGGAAGCTGTGATTGATGATAAATTTACCGATATGTGTTGTTCCCGAACGGTCAAAGCCGATGCAGGCCAGATCGGAAGGATAAGTCGGCAGAACAAAATAACCGTAAGCTGCCGGCATAAAACCTACTATTACTAAGGGATCGACGCCAACGCTTAATGCCATCGGTACGATGACGGTCACGGCCGCTGCCTGTGAATTGATCAGCTTGGAAACCAAAAACAGAACGATCGCATACATCCAGGGATAAGTAAGTACGATGTCACTTAAGGATTTTTTCATTACGGGCAGATAGGCACCGAAATAGGTATCGGCCATCCAGGCTACGCCGTAAACTGAAACAATGGCGGTCATACCTGATTTAAAAACAGAACCGGAAGCGACTTCCGAAGTTTTAACATTGCACAGGATCATAATGACAGCGGCAATAGAAAGCATCATCAGCTGGATTGTCGGTGTCATGGAAAACGGCTTCAAAACGCCTTTGGCGTTGAGAAAGTGCGGCAATAATTGTGGGAAGCTGCCAAAGATAGCAATCACAACGATACCCAGAAGAAAAACTAATGCTGCCTGATAGGCACTTTTAGGCAGGATAATATTTAAAAGGCTTTGTTCCTGCAGGCCGCCGTAAATAAACTCTTTTTGTTCAGGATCAGCGATTTTTTCCTGGAATTCACTGTCTTTATCAAGATCTTTGCCGCGGTTGATGCTCCAAAGGCCAGCTATCACAACACCGATGAAGGTAGCAGGAATGGAAATAGAAAGAATCTGCATAACTCCGAAAGGGTGATCTGTAGCGCCGAGGATGGCAACTACCGAAACAACAGCTACCGAAGCAGGCGAAGCGCAGACACCCATTTGTGAAGCAATGGAAGCAACAGACATCGGCCGTTCCGGGCGGATATTTTGTTTGATAGCGATATCGTAAATAATAGGGAACATAGCGTAAACTACATGTCCGGTGCCGCATAAAACGGCAAGCAGCCAGGTTGTGAGCGGAGCAAGGATAGTAATATATTTGGGGTTGCTGCGCAAGAATTTTTCAGCATATTTCAGCATTACATCAAGCCCTTTGGAAGCCTGTAAAAATGCTGAACAGGTAACCACCGCCATAATTGTCAGCATAACGTCTACCGGTGGTTTACCGGGTTTCAGGCCCATAACAAAAATAAAGAAAACAAGGCCGATACCAGAAATAGTAGCCAGACCGATACCGCCGCGGCGAACGCCGATCACCAGGCAGGCTATCAAAACGATAAAACCTAAAAACATTAACATCAAGACACCTCCGAGAAATAAAATAATAATTAAAAATATATCTAACGACGTCAAGGTATACAGATTGAAATGATATACCGCAGTCGGAGATGTCCTGTTACAGGATAACTGTGATTAAGCTGCAAAGGTACAAAGCAATAGTGACACTATATAAATAAAGTATATGATAATAGTGGCTGTAATACGGGTATTAGTATACACTATTATGATGTTTATTGCTAGCCCTAAAAAAATTTTATTTTAACTGAAAATCACGCTTATAAAGATAAAGTGAGTTTTATAATTATAGTGAAGCGGCAGAATAAAATAAGGAATAAGCTTATAAAAGCCGCTAAAGATAAAAAACACAGGAAAATACACGATGTTTATTTCTTCAACTTATGCTATAATTAATATATTACTATGAGTTATTGGGAGGGTTCAGTAAATGCAGGCTATTGATCATGCATCTGTTAATACTTTACGCTTTTTGGCGGCTGACCAGGTAGAAAAGGCTAAATCGGGACATCCTGGTTTCCCTTTGGGCACGGCGCCGTTGATGTATACTTTGTGGGACCGTTTTATGCACTACAACCCAAAAGATCCTAACTGGTTCAATCGTGACCGTTTTGTTTTGTCGCCAGGACATGGCAGCGCTTTGTTGTATGCAATGCTGCATCTGGCCGGCTACGATGTTTCGATGGAGGAATTGAAAAACTTCCGTCAATGGGGCAGCAAAACTCCGGGGCATCCTGAATATGGTCATACAGCAGGTGTTGATGCGTCTACAGGTCCGTTGGGACATGGTTTTGCAATGGGTGTAGGTTTTGCTGTTGCCGAAGCTATGCTGGCAGCAAAATATAATAAGCCTGAATTTACTGTTATTGATCACTATACCTATGGACTCACTTCCGACGGTGACCTGATGGAAGGCGTTGCCAGCGAAGCTGCTTCTTTGGCAGGGACTTTGGGTCTGGGTAAATTGATCTACCTTTATGATGATAATAAAATTACTATTGAAGGTTCTACCGATATCGCTTTCACTGAAGATGTGGAAGCCCGCTTTAAGGCTTATGGCTGGCAGGTGCTGCGTGTAGCTGATTCAGAAGATATTGAAGCTATGGAAGCTGCCGTTAAAGAAGCTCAGGCAGATACCGAGCATCCCAGTCTGATCATTGTGCGTACTCATATCGGTTATGGCAGCCCGAAACAGGACAGTGCTTCCTGCCATGGTGAGCCTTTGGGTGCTGAAGCTTTGGCACTGACTAAAGAAAAAGCCGGCTGGCCTGTTGGTCAACCGTTCTATGTGCCTTTGACTGTCAGCCAGTATTTCAAAAATAAAATCGAAGATTGCGAAGGCGATCAAAAAGCCTGGGAAGCATTGATGGCTGATTATAAAGTTGTTTATCCTGAATTGGGAATGGAACTTGAAGAACGTATCAGCGGCAATGCTTTGGTAAATCTGCACGATTTGGAAGCGATCTTTAAAGATGTTGCTAAAACTGCTACCCGTGAAGCTTCCGGCGATATCCTGCAGAAACTTGTTATGCAGCTGCCGAATCTGGTTGGCGGCAGTGCCGACCTGGGTCCTTCTAATAAAACTGTGATGAAAAATGTCGGTTATTTCTCGAAAACAGACCGCAGCGGCCGTAATATTCATTTTGGTGTGCGCGAACATGCTATGGGAACAGTTCTTAATGGTATTGCTTTGCACGGCGGTTTTATTCCATTCGGTGGTACGTTCCTTGTTTTTGCCGACTTTATGCGTCCGGCGATCCGTATGGCAGCTTTGATGGGATTACGTTCCATTTTTGTCTTAACGCACGATAGTATTGCTTTGGGTGAAGATGGCCCAACTCATCAACCGATCGAACAAACTATGAGTCTGCGGATGATTCCGGGACTGTCTGTATTCCGTCCGGCAGATGCTTTAGAAACTGCTACAGCCTGGCAAATGGCTTGTATGAATCTACATAAACCGACGGCATTGCTTTTGAGCCGTCAGAAATTGCCGGTATTACACGAATATGCGGCAATCGTTCACGAAAATGCTTATAAAGGCGCTTATGTGCTGAACCCGGGACAGGGAGAAACAAAAGCGGTGCTTATTGCTACCGGCAGCGAGGTGCATTTGGCTTTGGAGGCGCAGGCTGTTTTGGCTAAGGAAGGAACCGCAGTCAGTGTAGTTTCGATGCCCAGCTGGGATACTTTTGAAATGCAGAGCGCAGATTATAAAGCTTCCGTTTTGCCTGAAGGTTTGCCGAAGATTGCTGTTGAAGCCGGCGTTACTTTAGGATGGAGCCGTTATACCGGCAGTGAAGACAATGTTTTGGGTATCAATCGTTTTGGCGCGTCGGCACCTGGCGATGTAATGATGGAAAAATATGGTTTCACTGTTGAGAATCTGGTTGCTAAAGTAAAAAGCGTTCTTTAATTTTATAATTTAAACGGGCATGGTGCTTACTCTTAGGCCCGTGCCCGTTTTGCTTGCGGTACTGAATCTGAAGAGTTTAGTAAGACAGTCTGCAGATAGGAGAAGAAATGAAACATTTATTAACGATAGCAGGCAGTGATTCCAGCGGCGGAGCCGGAATACAGGCTGATTTGAAAACCTTTGCCGCACATGGCACCTTTGGTATGAGCGTTATTACTGCTGTAACAGCGCAAAACACACAGGGTGTGACGATGGTTCAGGATATAGACGCTGGGGTGATCGAGGCGCAGATCGATGCGGTATTTGACGATATACGCGTTGATGCGGTAAAAATAGGTATGGTATCACGTCCGGAAATCATCAAAACGATTGCTGATAGATTACGTTATTATAAACCGCAGATCGTGGTGCTGGACCCGGTAATGATTTCTAAAAGCGGTTATCCGCTGCTGGCACCGGAAGCCTGTGCGACACTGGTACAAGAGCTGCTGCCATTGGCAACACTGGTAACACCTAATTTGCCGGAAGCAGAAGTTATCAGCGGTATGAGGGTGACGATAAAGGAAGAAATGCGACCTGTTGCCGAACGTATTTTAGAGTTGGGTGCCAAAGCTGTTTTGGTCAAAGGCGGTCATTTGAACGGCAGCGCTGATGACCTGCTGTTTGATGGCAGTACAGAACGCTGGTTTATGGGAGATCGCATCGACACAAAAAATACGCATGGTACCGGCTGCACATTATCCAGCTCGCTGGCGGCAAACCTTGCCCAGGGTCTGAGCCTGGCGGATGCCGTTGCGGCTTCGAAGGTTTATGTAACAGAAGCGATAGAATACAGTTTGCCGATCGGCGGCGGCTGTGGCCCGACACATCATTTTGTTGATTTGTACAGAAAGGCAGGCTGGTTAAAATGAGTTTGGTCATCAAAGGGCAATTTGGCTTGATCGTTGATGCTGTACGTGAAAAAAGGCCTGTTATCCATCATTTGACTAATTATGTGACGGCGGGAGACTGCGCCAATATCACTTTGTGTGCAGGTGCTTCGCCGGTAATGGCCGATGAAGCGGAGGAAGTAGTTGAAATAACTTCTAATGCTGATGCATTGGTATTGAATCTGGGAACTATTGCCAAAGCAAAAATGCAGGCAATGGAAACAGCGGCTGCAGCAGCTAAAAATAAAGGCATCGCAGTAGTTTTAGATCCTGTAGGAGTTATGGCGTCCAAGCTGCGTTTAGTTTTTGCGCTGAAGCTTTTAAACGAAGGGCTGGTAACTATCGTGCGCGGTAATTACGCTGAATGTCTGGCATTATTGGAAGAAAAAGCTGAAGGCAGAGGCGTAGATTCAAATGGCAATGTGACTGATGGGTTAAGGGTAGCGAAGGACGCTGCGGAAAAATATAACTGTGTTTTTGCTGTTACAGGCGTTACTGATTATGTCAGCAATGGGAAACAGGCTTTAGTTCTGACTGGCGGACATGAGCTGCTGACGCAGATCACAGGAGCCGGCGTTATGTGCCTGCTGCGCTGCAGTAACAAAAGACCCATTGCTGGCAGCCGCTTTAGGTATAGTCGTAATGGGGCAGGCGGCAGAACTGGCCGCAGGGTTTATGGAAACAAAAGACGGACCGGGAATGTTTAAAACAAGGCTGTTTGACGGTGTTTATCACGTTACGACAAAATGGAACGTGCTGCATTTGGACCCGGAACGGAAGCAGTGAGATGGAGAAAATGAAGCTGAAAATAGATTACAGTGTATATTTGGTAACAGATACCGGATTTTTGCAGGGACGTGATTTCGCTGCCTGCATTGAAGCCGCACTTAAAGGCGGCGTGACCCTGCTGCAATATCGCGATAAAAATGCTGACAGTCGTGTGCTGCTTGAACGGGCGCTGCTGCTGAAAAAAATGTGTGCTGTTTATCATGTACCTCTGCTGATCAACGACAGGCTTGATATCGCGTTGGCTGTGCAGGCAGACGGTGTGCACGTGGGGCAAAGCGATTTGCCGGTTACTGTAGTGCGCAGGCTGTTAGGCGAGCAGGCAGTTATTGGCGCATCGGCTCATAACCCTGAAGAAGCCAGGCAAGCGCTTGCGGATGGTGCTGACTATTTGGGCTGCGGTGCGGTGTTTGGCACCACTACCAAAAATGATGCCGGTTATTTAGGGCTTGACGGACTGCAAAGTATCAGACAGGCTGTTACGGCACCTCTTGTCGGTATCGGAGGCGTCAACAGCACCAATTTTGAACAGGTACTGCAAACCGGTGCCAACGGCGCAGCTATCGTCAGCGGGATTTTGGCAGCAGATGATATTGAAGCAGAGGTACGTAAATTCAAAACAATAGCTGACAGGTATAAAAATATATAAAAAGACAGACAAAAAGAGCTATCGCTGTTACTGCGATAGCTCTTACTTTTTATTTATCTTCGTTTAAGATTTGGTTGACGCGGTCACGCATCGAACCTGACTGCGGAGCCTTGGTCTTATCGTCGTCAAACTCTTTTTGCAGTTCCTTCATTTCCTTTGCCAGTTCTTTCTGCTGGGCTTTGATTTTAGCTTCAGCCTGAGAACGCTCGGATTTTTTGATATCTTTCAGGAATCTGTTATCATCGAAATCCTTAAATTCATTTTCCAGGGACTGAGTATCATAAATAGCCGGGGACGCGCCTGCTTCTGTAATATGCGGCGTCAGGATCATCATAACCTCAGTTTTATTTTTAGTTGTGCTGCGGTTTTTGAACAGTTCACCTAAAATAGGAATATTGGATAGGAAGGGGATCTTCTGAATATTTTTCTGCTCTTCTTCATTGATCAGGCCGCCGATGATCAGTGTTTCACCATTGCGCATTCTTACATAAGTATCGGCAGTACGGCTGGTGATCTTATAATTTTTGATTTCAGAAACCAGTGTCGGCGTGCTGACTTCGGTATGTACGGCTGAGGTGATCATATCGTCTTCGCTGACGAGCGGAGTATAGGTGAGCTTGATACCGGCATCTACATATTCGGTAGTGTTGACGGTAATACCGTTTTCGATTTTCTCAGTCAAAACAGGAATATGGTCACCGATAAAGATACTTGCTTCTTTACCGGGAACGGTGATAATGCGCGGAGTCGCTAAAATTTTGGCCTTGCCATTAGCAAACAGTGCGTTGAGTGTCGCGTTAAAACGGAATTCATAGCTGGCGCCAAAGTGAACTACGCCGCCGAAATCTTCATCATCATCGTTATTGCTGCTGTTATTGTTGTCCTCACTGTTCTGTGGTATCTTATCCCAATTCCAGTTGATGCCCAGGTTTTTACTGTCTTCTTTGTTGATAGAAATGATCTTGGCTTCCAAAGTGATCTGTTTGGTAGCAACGTCCATCGCTTTGATTGCCGAGCGTACACGCTCTTCATCTGTGCTGCTGCCGCTGAACAGAATAGAATTGGTGATAGGGTCGATACTGATTTTCTTTTCACTTTCCAGAATATCATTCAAAGCATTTTTTACATCTTCTGCTTTGGCATAATTCAGCTTAAAAACATTGACACTGCCGTTGAACTTGTTCAGATTTTCCTGGGTGGAAACTAAAATAACGCCGTCGACCATGCGATATGCCAGTCCTTTGGCACTGGTGATAAGCTTGATAGCAGTGTTGAACGGCACATTATCTAAGGCAATAGTAATTTTACCTTTAACAGATTCGTCAGTAACGATACTGGCATCCGAAAGAGCGGAAATAGCAGTCAAAACGTCGCGAACTTCGCCGTCGTGCACATTTAAGGTAACGTTAGGTGCGGCCAAAGCAACAGTAGTGCTGCTGAAGGCCAAAAGTGCGGCGAGAGTAGTGTTTCGCAGCGATTTTTTCCAAGAATGCATTAGTTATTCCTCCCTAGGGTCAAATGAAGCGGATTTTGCGGATGGCTCAGGTCAACAGAATCGATGCCGATAGCGGCAACAGTATAATCGCCGAAGCTTTGACCATCTTTGTAATAATTACTGGTATTGTTAAATTCGATAATGGCCAGCTGTTTGACGCCGTTATTGATGATGCCGCGTAAAACAGGCTGAGCTGCATAAACAGGTGCACCGCCGCCGATAACTGCACCGGGATGCACAGTTGGCTTGTTGAGCATTGCTGCCGGAGCCATAAAAGGATTACGGACTATAGTTTGTACTTTTGGTGCCGCAGCTAAAGCATCTGCGGCAGGTACAACTGCTGCAGCAGGCTGAACCTGAGCTTCTGCCTGTACTTGTCCGGCCCATGCTTTTTCGAACAGGCCTTCTATATAACCGCTGGCATCAAAGCGGCACATGAAATGCGAGGTGCTCAAAACCAGGAAGGCTGCCAGAATGATAAGTGACAAACGATCAGTTTTCTCTTGCTGTTTTCGCATAATAATTCCTCCAATATAAATTAAACTGATAATTATAAAATCTTAATATACTTATTATACCACAAGATGAAAAAAAGCAAATAAATATTCTTATTCTTTTTATTAAAATAAGTTTGTTTTAGAATACATAGCGTAGTATAATTAAATATAAAATAATATAGGTATATTATTTGTTTTAAAAGCAATAAAAAAACTAAGATAACCGTGTTATTGGCAATATTTAAAATGGAGGAGAACAACGTGGCAACTCAGAAAAGACGCTTGGGCGAGATTCTTGTTACCTCGGGAGAAATAACGCAGTCCCAGCTGGATCAAGCCTTGGCTGAACAAAAAACAAATGGCAAAAGACTTGGTGAGACTCTGATCAGTCTGAATTTTTTGACTGAGCGTAAAATGCTTAAAACTTTAGAAAAACAGCTTTCCATACCATATATGTTTTTGAGTGATATCGAAATTATGCCGGAAGCTGTTGCGGCAGTACCAATCTTTCTGGCAGAGCGCTACACTTTAGTACCGCTGAAAAAAGATGGCAACCGTCTGACGATAGCGATGAACGATCCGACAAATTTCTATGCGATTGATGATGTGCGCATGGTCAGTGGCTGTGACATTTCTATCGTGTTGTCCGAACAGCAGGATATCATTAACGCCATTAATAATTTTTATGGTGTCAGCGGCCGCGTAGGCGGCAGCCTCAACAAATTGAAAGAAGATTCTTTTGCTCCTGTCATTCGCAGAGTTGAAGACAGCAGTGAGGACGCGCCGATAATAAAAATCGTCAACTCTGTCATTGAGCAGGCTGTCCGAGATAAGGCCAGTGATATCCATATCGAACCCCAGGAGGATGATACGAGGGTGCGTTTTCGTGTCGACGGCGTTTTACGTAATGCGGTAACACTGCCGAAAAACAGTCACAGCGCTATTATTTCGCGTATAAAGATCATGGCGGAAATGGATATTGCCGAAAAACGCCTGCCGCAGGATGGTCGCATCAATATTGAACAGGGTGGACGTGATATTGATCTGCGTATTTCGACCTTGCCGACTATTCTAGGTGAAAAGGTCGTTATGCGTATTCTTGATAAAACTGCGGCTTCTATTGATATCAATGATCTGGCTTTTACAGCGAAGAATATGGAGCTGTATAGCAGTCTGTTCAACTCTTCTTATGGCATCGTACTTGTCACAGGTCCTACCGGCAGCGGCAAATCGACAACTCTGTACTCTACGCTCACCAATATCAACAATCCTAATAAAAACATCATTACTGTTGAAGATCCGGTCGAATATCGTATTGAAGGCGTCAATCAGGTAGCTGTCAATAATAAAGCGGGCCTTACCTTTGCCAACGGACTGCGCAGTATTTTGCGTCAAGACCCGAATATAATCATGGTCGGTGAGATTCGTGACGTTGAAACGGCTCGTATCAGCATTCACGCCGCATTGACAGGTCATTTGGTTTTCAGTACCCTGCATACCAACGATGCTGCAGGCGCGATCACGCGACTGATCGATATGGGTGTAGAGCCTTTCCTTGTAGCTTCCGCTTTGCGAGGTGTCGTAGCTCAACGGCTGGTGCGCCGTATCTGTCCGCATTGCAAAGAAACCTATGCTCCTGACGCGGCAGAAAGGGCCTATATGGGTATTGCACTTGATGAAGACGTAAAACTCTATAAAGGTGCCGGCTGCGGTAAATGTAATTTTACCGGTTATGCCGGACGTATGGCGATCCATGAAGTTCTGCCTATCATTTCTGAAATGAAGGAACTGATTTTGAAAAATGCTCCCGATACGGAAATTTTTGCTGCCGGACGTTCTTATGGCGTTACTTCTATGAAAGAAGACGGTATCCGCAAAGTATTGGATGGAGAGACAACTGCTTCAGAATTGCTGCGCGTAGCGTATGCGTAAGGAGATGACAAAGTGATCAAAGAGTTAATGCGTGACGCTTTTGATGTCAACGCTTCGGATATCCATTTAACGGTAGGCTTGCCGCCAATGTTCCGTGTCAATGGCGTGCTGCGGCAGGTGGGTGAAGAACCTCTGCGCCGTGAGGATACCTATAATATGGCCATGGAACTGATGGACGATCGGCGCCGCACGCAGTTTCTTGATAACGGCGAAGCTGATTTTTCTTATGAAATTGAAAATGTATGCCGTTTTCGTGTTAATGTTTTTAAGCAGAGTAACTGTGTGGCAGCAGCGCTGCGTTTGATTTCCAATAATATACCCAGCTTTGAGGACCTGCGCCTGCCTGACGTTATCAGCGACCTTGCCATGCTGCCGCGTGGTCTGGTATTGGTGACAGGGCCTACCGGCAGCGGTAAATCAACGACACTGGCGGCTGTTATCAATAAAATCAACAAACACCGCAAAGATCATGTCATCACTCTGGAAGACCCGATCGAATATAAGCATAACCATATCAACAGCATTATCAACCAGCGCGAAGTCGGCAGTGATACCAAAAGCTTTGCCAATGGCCTTAGGGCAGCATTACGTGAAGATCCTGACGTTATTCTGGTAGGCGAGATGCGTGATACTGAAACTATCGCCACCGCTATCACTGCTGCAGAAACCGGACATCTTGTTTTGGCAACTCTGCATACTCAGGATGCGGCATCGACAGTGAATCGTATCATCGACGTCTTTCCCGAACACCAGCAGCAGCAGATTCGCATTCAGCTGGCTGGCAACCTGCAGGGCATCGTTGCCCAGCAGCTGCTGATGAATCGCGAACAAACCGGACGTCTGGCTGCTTTTGAAATATTAGTTGCCACACCGGCGCTGCGGAACTTGATCCGCGAAGGCAAAACACATCAGATACCGTCATATATCCAGACCGGTTCCAAATTCGGGATGATTTGTATGGATGCCTATCTGGCGCAGCTGGTACGTCAAAATAAGATCGACCGCAGCATAGCGGAAGAACGCTGTTATGATCCATTATCATTAGAACGCTATATGCATGGACTATAAAGCTAAAGGAGGAACCGCAGTTTGGAGCAATTTAAATATAAAGCACGTAAACGTGATGGTGCCGTAGTTTATGGCACTGTCAACGCCCCTAACGAAGCTGCCGTAGCCGCCTTTATCCGTAAACAGGACATGTATGTGGCTGGCATTGAAGCTTCTAAAAAGAAAGGGCTGTTTTCGGGAGTACTTTTTGAGGAAAGTATCAATCTTTATGACATCTCGATTTTTGCCCGCCAGTTTGCAACTCTGCTGGGAGCCGGTGTGCCGCTTTTAACAGGACTGGAGATACTAACTCAGCAATCTGCCAAAGAGCGTCTGCGTACTGTTTTAGGGCAGATAACTACCAGTGTCCGTGAAGGTAAAGCATTGTCGGCAGCTATGGCCGAATTCCCTAAAGTCTTTCCCGAGCTGATGACTAACATGGTAGCAGCAGGCGAGGCCGGCGGTATTTTAGAAATCGTTATGGATCGTTTGGCAGCACAGTTTGAAAAAGATTATCGAATGAATGCCAAATTTAAATCAGCTATGATTTATCCGGCAATAGTTTTATCGGTAGCTGCTATTGTGGTTGCTATTATTATGATGTTCGTTATGCCGGTTTTTGTCGGCTTGTTTGAACAGCTTAAAATCGAACTTCCATTTGTCACCCGTGTCGTTATCGGCATCAGCAATTTCCTTGGCCATTACTGGTATTTGGTTATTGCCGCACTGATCGGCCTGTTTCTGCTTTATAAATGGGCCGGTACTAAAGAAAGTTTTCGCCTGTGGCGTGATGGTGTTTATTTGAAAGTACCTATTTTCGGAGACTTATATAACAAAATCATCATTACCCGTTTTGCCCGTACTTTTGCCAGCTTGTCACGCAGCGGCGTGCCGATCTTAAACGCTATGACCATTGTCAGCAAGGCTACAGGAAGTCTGCAGGCTGAAAGGGTACTTAATCAGGCCCGCGGCAGCTTAAGGCGAGGCCGTACTTTGGCAGATCCTATGGAAGCCAGCGGTATGTTTCCGCCAATCGTTATCAGCTTAGTAAATATTGGCGAAGAAACCGGCGCCCTGGATACCATGCTTGATAAGGTCGCCGACTTCTATGGCGCCGAGGTGGATGATACTATCGGAAGGCTGCAGACTATCATGGACCCGATCCTGATAGTTATTTTAGGCGTCATTATCGGTACGCTGGCAGTAGCTCTTTTACTGCCGATGTTTGAAATAGTTACAAAAGTAGGGAACTTATAAATAAAATAAAAGTTTTATGATAAAAATACTTGATAAAAGTTTAAAAAAGAGTTATTATTAAAATATAAATAAAATAGCGACTATATTATTATGCAAATAATGGTAGCAACGCTATATTAAGAAGGGATGAAATCCAATGAAAAATTTTATTAAAAACCAAAAAGGTTTCACTTTGGTGGAACTGGTAGTAGTAATCGCCATTATCGGTATCCTTGCCGGCATGGCAATTCCGCGTTTTCTTGATGCTACTGCATCCGCTCGCGGCGCTAAAGTAGTTGCTGATATGCGTACCATCCAATCGGCGGAAATGATTTATTTTGCTAAATATTCAAAATATCCTACGGCAAATACTGATACCGATTTTACAGATTTAGTACAGGGGGGCTGGCCATTACCTCCGGCTGGCAATATCATTGTTGCTCCTACAATGAGCAATAATACCAACGCTAAACCGTACGAAGGAACTATTGCCAGCGGTGCAACATATAAATATACCGGTACTGGTGTAGAACCTGGTAATCTTACTGTTACTGTTGGTTCTAACGATGTTACTTTGACACAATTACTGCAAGGAACAACAACAACTCCTACGCCTTAATAAAAAGTCGCTTTAACTAAACGGCTGACAATTTTGTTAGCCGTTTTATTTTATCTTCCAGGAGGTAACAAACAATGCATAAAAGCAAAGGTTTTACCTTAATTGAATTAGTTGTAGTTATCGCAATCATTGGTATTTTAGCCGGTATCGCAATTCCATATTATACAGAGGCCCAAGCAACTGCCAGAGGTGCACGTATCCTAGCTGATATGAGGACTATTCAAGCAGCTTATACTATGTATCTTGCTAAAAATGGCGGCGAACAAAATAATCTTGTAGTAGGTTCTGCCAAAGAACATCCGGAAATTATTCCATTATTGGTAGAACAGGGGTATTTAGAAGTTGTTCCTACTCCGCCTGCAGGTAAAGCATTTTTCCCAAACGCTAGTAATAAGGATATTAGAAAAGATGGCTTAAAAATATATAAAGGGACTGTTATGGATCCTTCATTAGGTGGTTATATATTTTATGAGCATTCTGCTATAGATGGTGCAGAATTGATAGTTGCCATAAACCTTGCAACTCCTATTCCATTAACTGAATTAGTAGGAAATTAATAGTATTTATAAACGAACCTTTTTAAGGTTCGTTTGTTTTTTGTAAATGATTAGATAGTTTTTATAAGTATCTATAAAATAACAGTCTACAAACTATTGTAATAAACACATACCTAACAGGTTACCTTGATTATCGCTTGTGTATTAAATTAAAGCACAACGTAAAAGCTATTTGATGACGCTAATACATAAGTGTTTTTATTATAAATATATTTGCTTTTGAAAAAACTAACTGATTACTAAAAACAGAAAAGGTTTCACTTTGGTGGAATTGGTAGTAGTAATCGCCATTTTAGGTATCCTGGCAGGTATCGCAATTCCACGTTTTATGAGTGCTACTGAAACGGCACGTGGCGCTAAAACAGTTGCTGACTTGCGGACTTTAGAAAGTGCTGCTGTAATGTACTATGCTAAAACTGGTTTAGTTCCAACTAAAGATGACTTAGAAAAAGGTAATACTACGCTTGGTACTGCAGCATTAGTTGCTTCTTGGCCTGTTCCTACATCTGGAAAAGCTATTATAAAAAATAATGACAATAAAGAAATTACTTGGACGATTAGTTCTGGAGCTGCATATTCAATCAATGCAGAAGGCCGACCTACTATTGGTGATCTAACTATTGATCAAATTTTAAAAGCTTCAACTGGTAGTGAGTTGAAGAAGTAATTTTAATAGTATTAAATAATAAAGGCGGATGATAATTATCATCCGCCTTTATTATTTAAAGCATTTGGCAAAACTATTTTTTTAGTAGTTTTTATTAAATTTCAGGTATTTTTAAAATGTTATCTTTTTTAATTACTTCTATAGTTTGTGTTTTACCTACACCAATATTACCGTTAGTTACTTGGTAAACTGTAGCTTGTATAAAACCGGGTTTGGTCAGTTTTGGATAGACATATAGAGTATAATTTCCAGTATTTGTTCCTCTAATTGACCAGCCGTATTTATTCAAATCAAAGCCATTTTTTTGCAGGTATGCGTTTATTATAGCGGTTCGCGTACCTTCACCTTTAGCTTCAGAATCAATGTTTCCTTGCCCAAAATTATTAATATTACCAGAGTTTATTGCATCTAGGATACCTTGGCTTACATTTTCGGCAATTCCATTAGCCACATCAATATTTATGCCATTATTGGAACCTACAGAAATAGGACTTCCGCCGTTATTGCCTTTTTGACCTGTTAAAAATTCATAAATAGATTTGCCATCACAGGTAGCAAATGAAAAATCCACACCATCCCTTTTTTGGCTATTATAGCCATAATAATATTGACGATCAGATAAATCATAACGATAGGTATTGCCGTCACTGCCTTGAAAAGAAATTATTCCCTGCGGCGGTAAAGGATAACCACCAGAGAAATAATCATTAAATTTTTCGGAACCAGACTCGAATTTAAAACCGGAGTTGGTCGTGCTAACCTTAGGATATTGACCGCCGTGATCTGCAGCATAAACTAAAGCCATGCTTTCGATAGTACGCATATCACCCAATAATTTAGCGCCACGGGCTGCTTCTGTAGTGTCTATAAATCTAGGGATAGCAATACCCGCTAAAATACCAAGTATAGCTATTACTATTACTAATTCAATTAAAGTAAAACCTTTTAGCTTTTTCATTTTTTACCTTCGCAACTTATATTATTTATTATAATTATAACATATATTTATAATACAATTAATAGTAAAATATGCTGATTGATAAAATATTAGATGAAAAATAAACAGATAGGAATATTCCTATCTGTTTATTAAATAAATTTAGAAAATAATCAAGGATTAACAGTAGTCGGTTTAGTCAAGAAATGTTTTAAATCTTTACCAGTACCTAAAGTAATAGCTACGCCTGCAACTTTAGTGCCAGTTGCAGCAGTAAGAGCTAAACCATAAGATCCTTCACTATTAGTACCAGTGACACCAGACTCAGGAATAATATAAGCTCCCTGGGGTGGAATAGGCTCTGCAGCAAGATAACCATTGTCAATCAAGTCCTCCATACTGTCAGTATAAACACCTTTTTCAACATTATATAATGTTTCAGCACTTTCAAGAGTACGCATATCAGCAATGATTCTTGCACCTCTTGCAGTTTCAGTAGCACTCATAAATCTTGGAATGGCAAGGCCTGCCAGGATACCGAGGATAGCGATTACTACTACCAATTCCACCAAAGTGAAACCTTTTCTGTTTTTAGTAAAATTCAAGAGGATTAATAATTTCCATTAGGTTAGTATCAGTAGTCTGAGCGTTTATAAACGCAGGAGTTATTTATTAAATTTATAACGTTTTGTAAGACTCTGGTAAGACACAAATCAATATTTTAGTTTGTTGATTGCAGTTAAAAGCTGCCGGATATTTTTGTGAGTGTAGCTTTCGGTGACATCGGCATTGGCGTGACCAACTATGCGTTTTAAAATAACGCTGCCGGCGCTGATCCCGCATGAGTCCATACCGCTGATAAAGGTATGACGACAGTCATGGGGCTTATGCTGCATTTTTAATGTTGACATTAACAGGTTAAAAAAACGTTTTTTGTAGGTATCATAGATTATTGGCTGTCCATTTTCTGTTTCGATCAGATATTTACCGTGCATACGGGCGGCGACAAGCGGCACGATATCTTTATGCAGTGGCAGGATACGGTGTGCTGCTTTTGTTTTAGTACCGTGCAGGTCAATAATCTGCTTTTTGAGGTCGATATGTGCCGTTTGTATTTCCAGCAGCTCGCCGATGCGTATACCGCTGTAAAGCATGATCAGTACCGTATCGACCAGCCTGACGTCATTGTAATGATGGCGGCTGCCGTCAGCAAGCGGCAATGTCAGTTCAAGATTTTTCCATAAACATTTGATTTCACTGTGAGTAAAAATACTGCGGGATGTTTGTTTGGCAGTAGCGTTCTTTTCCAGATAACGCGAATAGTCTACGTTGATAAGATCATTTTCAAGTGCGAGACGAAAAATACCGTTGAAAATAGTTTTTAAGCGTGTTTGCACACTGGGGGAAAGGTGCTGATTATTATCCAGGACTGCCTGCATTTGTGCTTTTTTTACTTTTTTGATTGGTTCGTTGGCAATATCAGTACATTTTTTCCAGGCTGCCGTAAAACTGCAGCGTGAGGAACGTGAAAGACGGACGGTATGTTTGTCATACCACTGGTTGTAAAGCTCGCCTAAAGTGATATGCTGCAGATTTAAGTCGTAAGGGCGTTTGTTGTAGTCGGCAAGTGCGATTAGGGCAGCGCGTCTGCTGGTATAGTAACCAAGTGTGTGATATTTTTGCAGTGGTTTACCATCTGTTTGATACTGCCAGCCTGCTGTCAGTCGTACACGATAGGGTTTGCGGCGGTTGCCGGGCAGTTTGCTGATGCCGCCGTAACCGTTAGGATTTTTCATAGTATACCTCCTTTTTATTTATCTTAGCAGATTATTTTAGCTTTAAAACTGTAAGACACAAGTAAACCACAGAAAAATAATTTTGTAGATAATGAAAGCAGTATTGTAGTTTTCAAAATGTTCACAGAAGTGAATATTTTTGTATAATGAAGATAGTAAAGGACGGTGATACAGTATGACATACGGTAAATTGAGTGATCGTTGTCTCAAAGTATTCGTAGTTCTGCTGATCGCGGGCGTTTTGGGCGGGTTCTGTCTGCCCCATTTTGTGGAAGCAGTCGCTGGAGGCTATAATACCCGTGCTGTCGGCATGTCGCTTGGTGCAGAGGGCCTGGCGGCACCTGTTTTATCAGCTGATTTTAAACCGCAGGGCGGCGAGCTGGCTTTGGCTAAGCTGATAGAGGCAGGCTATTTCGATACTTTGGTCAATTGAATACATGTATACAATACAAAAGTACTTGCTTTTTTTAAACTATCTGCTATAATAACTAACATCACAAGTGAATAATGCGTGGATGAAACATATGGGAGAAGACGATGCGTCTACCGAAGGAGCTAAACTCTCAGGTGCCTGGAAATCAGGCGGAACCGTATGCGGACACAACTCTGGAGAGTCCCTTGAATGGGCGCCGAAGGTGCACGAATATCGTTGATGTTCTTATCTCTCAGGCCAATGGACAGAGCAATAGCAGTAGTTCCGCTGCCTTTTAGGCAGGGGAGTACTTATATCGTTTTTTTGCCCACCGGAGTTGTCGTTATTCCGGTGGGCTTTTAGTTTTTCATTTCACATAAGGGGAAGAGGGAGAATTTTATGTTGGAGCTTTTGAATGAGATCGACAGTTTTGTGTGGGGACCGCCGTTATTGGTATTATTGGTTGGTACCGGTATCTGGTTGACCCTGCGTTTGAATTTATTGCAGGTGCTTAAACTGCCAATGGCTTTAAAATTGATTTTTTCGGCTAAAAATGATGGTGACGGCGACGTCAACAGTTTTAAAGCATTGTGTACAGCTTTGGCAGCTACTGTCGGTACAGGTAATATAGTCGGTGTTGCTACTGCTATCAAAGCAGGTGGTCCCGGTGCCTTGTTCTGGATGTGGCTGGCGGCATTTTTTGGTATGGCTACCAAATATGCCGAAGGTCTTTTGGCGGTAAAATACCGTACAGTTGACGCTAATGGCAATATTGCCGGCGGACCGATGTATTATATTGAAAACGGTTTAGGTAAATCTTATAAACCGCTGGCTGTTTTCTTTGCCGTGTCCGGTGTGTTGTGCGCTTATTTTGGTATCGGTACTTTTGCTCAGGTCAACGCTATAGTTGAGATCACGCAGTTGTCTGTTGGCATTCCTGTTATTTATACTGCGATTGCGCTGACTGTGCTGGTTGCTGTCGTTACTATTGGTGGTCTTAAATCTATCGCCAGCGTAGCAGGTAAAATCGTTCCTTTTATGGCCTTGTTATATGTCGTTACTACCGTAGGTATTTTACTTATATTTGCAGATCAGGTGCCTGCAGCTATTTCCACAGTGCTTACTAATGCTTTTAGTCCTACGGCTGCCGCTGGCGGCTTTTTGGGCGCAACTGTTATGATGGCAATGCGTAATGGTATTGCCCGTGGTGTTTTCTCTAACGAATCCGGTCTTGGCAGTGCCCCGATCGTTGCTGCTGCTGCTAAAACAAAATGGCCCGCCGAACAGGGGCTGATTTCTATGACCGGTACTTTTATTGATACGATCATTATTTGTACACTGACTGGGTTGACGCTGGTTGTTACTAATGTCTGGACTGGTGATTTGAATGGTGCAGCTTTGACTCAGGCCGCCTTTACGATGGGCTTCCCGGTGTGGGGCAAATATCTGTTGATGGTTGGCCTGGTACTGTTTGCCTTTACTACGATCTTAGGCTGGAATTACTATGGTGAACGCTGCATCGAATATTTGCTGGGTGTTAAAGCAATTTTACCGTACCGTATTATTTTTATTTGCCTGATTGCCTGCGGTGCATTCTTGAAACTGGAAGCAATCTGGGTTTTGGCAGATATAGTTAACGGTTTGATGGCTATTCCTAATTTGATCGCGCTTCTGGGCCTTACTGGAGTTATCGTAGCCGAAACAAAACGTTATACCGCGCATCTGGCAAAGCAAAAAGAAAAGGCCTCTATTGCTGAAGAAGTGGCTGAAGAAGCTTAAGTTTTAGTAAATGGTTAAACCCCAAAAGGCAGTTTTTATGACTGCCTTTTTGATTGCAGAAAACTTTATTTGAAGAATCTGTCAGGTAAAATACGAAAAGACTTGACTTTAGGATCAAAAATCTATATAATATCCTTTGTATTCGGGGCGTGGCTCAGCTTGGTAGAGCACCTGCCTTGGGAGCAGGGGGTCGCAGGTTCGAATCCTGCCGCTCCGACCAAATACATAGAGCATTGCTTAGTAAATTGCGGGTGTAGTTTAGTGGTAAAACCTCAGCCTTCCAAGCTGATGTTGTGGGTTCGATTCCCATCGCCCGCTCCAATTTTTGGTCTGGTAGCTCAGTAGGATAGAGCAACGGCCTTCTAAGCCGTGGGTCGGGGGTTCGAATCCCTCCCAGATCACCAACAAAATAAGATGAATTAAAACCATTTCTGATATTTTCAGAAATGGTTTTTTGTTTTTGTTATAATGAAAGGCTTTTCGATAATTACATCTGTAATATTTATAGTTTATTTGAGAACACTGAATTTATAGAAATAATAAATGAAATGGCTAGAAATTTGTTACAAATTTTACTTTTTAGGTAGAAAAATAAAATATTATTAAATGTTTACAGAAATATGTTGAATAATATTATTTTTGAAGTTAAAATGTTGTTGAATAAACAAGAAAGTGACTAATATAATATCAAGTGAGGTGTAGCAAATGACAGTTGGCGGAAGAATTTATTTAAAAAAGGACAGCAGTGGATTGGAATTAGTTAAAGCGTTTGCCAAGATACCTACAGCTAATATTGCTGATACGATGGGACGTTCTTGTGCTATGCATCCAAGAATTAAGTTGTTTTCCAGTCCGCATGGAACGGTATGGGCAGGAATTGCCCTTACTGTCAAATCTCGTGGGGGAGATAACCTTCTTATACACGCAGCTTTGGATATGGCTAGAGAAGGTGATGTGATTGTTGTTTCTAATGAGGGCGGTGTAGATAACAGGTCGTTGATGGGAGAGATTATGTTTACATATGCTGCTTATAAAAAACTTAATGGTTTAGTATTAGATGGTCCGATAAGGGATGTAAAATCCGCAAAGGAAATACCATTACCTATTTATGCGACAGGTTCTACACCAGGTGGTCCTTATAAAGAAGGACCGGGAGAAATAAATGTACCAATTTCTTGTGGTGGTATTAGTGTAAACCCAGGAGATATAGTTGTTATGGATGATGATGGTGTAATAATTATTCCATTGAAGGATGCTTCTGCGGTACTTGCAGCAGCGCAAAAACTGCAAGAAACTGATGAAGCTAAAGTGGTTGCCGCTGGGAATGGAACTGCTAAGCGTGAGTGGGTAGCTAAAGCTATCGAGACAAAAAAGATTGAAATAATTGACGATTACTATTAATAAAGCAAGTTGTTTGGGAAACGAGGGGATAGTATGAGTACGTTTTTGTTAAATAAAAAATATTTGCCGCATAGAGTAGGCGTTTGTTTTATCATAGGTATTATAGCCGGACTGTTTTTCCATGATTTTTCTATTTGGGTAAAACCTGTCGGAGATCTATTTATGAATATGATTAAAATGTTAATTGTTCCGGTTATCTTTTTTAGCGTTACAAGCGGCATTGCTGCTATTGGTGATGTGCAGCGGTTGAAAAGAATTGGCAGTAAAGTAGTCATTGTCTATTTCCTTATGACAGTTATTGCTTGTATTGTTGGTATTGTTATGGTTAATATAACTCATCCAGGTGTGGGATTTACACTTGATAATATGCAGGCATTTGATACTTCAAAAGTGAAAACCCCATCATTTGTAAATTTTTTGTTTGATATGGTACCAGTTAATATTGTTGACAGTATGGCTAAAAATCAGATTATGCAAATGATTTTTTTTACTGTTCTTGTAGGTGTGGCACTGGTGTCTTTAGGTGAGAAGGTAGCTGGGGTTACTAAAATTTTTGATCAATGTGCAAGTATTATTTATAAAATGCTGGATATAGTTATGTTATATTCTCCTATTGGTGTATTAGCACTGATGGCGAATACTACGGCTGTATTTGGACCTAAGCTTTTTGGGGTTCTGGCTAAGTTTGTTTTTACAGATTGGGTTGGCTGTCTTTTGATTTGGTTTTTCTTTAGTGGTATCGTCTGGTTATATACTAAAGTAAATTATCTGGAAATGTGTAAATCAATGATACCGATCTGGGTAAATACTATTGCTACTAATTCCAGCGCAGGTACGATACCTATAACTCTAAATGTTACTACAGAAAGGTTAAAGGTACCGATGTCTATTGCTTCATTTTCTATACCTTTGGGAGCCACGATAAATTTGACTGGAGCCGCTTTATATAAAACGATACTGGCGTTTTTTGTAGCTGAGATCTATGGTTTGCAGCTCACTATTGATCAGATTTTAATGGTTATTATTATTTCGACTATTATGTCTATCGCGGCACCAGGTATCCCCGGTGGTGGTATTGTAACAGGTGCGATTTTTTTAAATCTTTTAGGTTTGCCAATGGATTTAATGGGGCCTATTGCTGGAATGTACAGACTTATTGATATGTCACATACTACAGTAAATGTATCGGGTGATGTTTTAGGAACGATGCTGGTTGCCAAAAATGAAAATATTTGGACTGGTGAAGATTTTAATAAAACTTTAGTTTAGGATAGGAGGAATTATAATGTTAGCAGAAAGAATGAATACTTTTTCAGGTTCGCCAACTTCTGCATTGATTGCGAAAGTAGCTGAGTTGAGAGCAGAGGGAAAAGATATTATTTCTTTAAATGTGGGTGAACCTGATTTTGGGACTCCTGATTATATTAAATGCGGAGCTATCAAGGCAATAGTTGATAACTTCAGTAAGTATACTGCTGGTAACGGTATTATAGAATTACGCCGTTTGATTTCTAAAAAATTACATGAAGATAATAATTTAGAATATACCACAGATGAAATTTGCGCGACTGTAGGAGCTAAGCAGGCAATTTTTAATTCGATCATGGCTTTAGTAGATCCTGGAGATGAAGTGCTTTTGCCAGTTCCTTGCTGGGTTAGTTATACTGAGATGATTAAGTTTGCAGGAGCGAAACCAGTTTTTGTAGATGTAGAAGCAGAAACTTTTGATTTGGATATTGAGGCTTTAGAGAAGGCTGTAACTACGAAGACAAAAGCTATTGTTATTTGTACTCCTAATAATCCAACTGGAGCTGTTTATAGCGAAGGTACTTTGCGTAAATTAGCTGATTTAGCTTGTAAATATGATTTTTATATTATTACAGATGAAATTTATGAAAAGCTTATTTATGACGATGCAAAGCACTTTTCAATAGCTTCTATTTCTAAAGATGTTTGGAACAGGACTTTAACTGTAAATGGCTTTTCTAAGGCTTATGCAATGACTGGCTGGCGTATTGGATATGTAGCTGCCAATAAAACTATTATAGATGCAATAAAGAAAATTCAAAGTCAAACAACTTCAGCTACCAGTGCTATATCTCAGAAGGCTGCTGTTGCTGCTTTGAGTGGACCGCAGCATGATTTGGAAGTAATGGTTGCAGAGTTCGATAAACGAAGAATTTATTTATTGCAGCGTTTGGCCGAAATGCCGGGGATAAGCTGTGCGAAACCTAGAGGAGCTTTTTATCTATTGCCGGATTTCAGTTGTTATTTTGGCAAAAAATATCGTGGCCGTGAAATAAAAGATGCCGTTGATTTTGCTAATATTCTATTAGAAGCTGTTCTGGTGGCATTGGTTCCAGGGGAAGCATTTAATATTAAGGGTAAAGTAAGATTGTCTTATTCTAATTCTATGGAGAATTTAAAGGAAGCAATGGATAGAATACAGACTTTTGTAAGAGAACTTGAATAAAATAAAAAGAAGCAGGGAAATTTATCCCTGCTTCTTTTTATTTTATGGTGTATAATATTAACATAATACTTAATATTTAAAGGAATGTTGTTATGGATAATTTGATTAGTAAGATCCAGTCTATGAATTTAACTAAAACAGAAAAAGTTATAGCAGATTATATTCTTGATAATATTAATAACATTGGTCTTAGTACAGTGACTGATATATCTTTAAAGTTAGGTGTAAGTGATACTTCTATTATTAGGTTTATTAGATTACTTGGATTTGCTGGGTTTGCTGATTTTAAAAATACTATGAAAGAACGGATGCTTGAACATTATAATTTGAATTTATCACCAAGCCAGAAATTTACTAATACCAAAGATAAAATAAATAGTGATAACGTAGTAAACGATGTTTTTTATAAGGCTATTGATAATTTATCTTCGACGATGCTTAATTTAGATGACAAATTAGTGAATAGTATCGCTGAGTGTATTATAAAAAGTCGGAATAAATATATTATTGGTTTTAGAGGAACATCTTGTTGTGCTGATTATTTTACACGTAAAGCAGTGTTTTTTGTGCCGCATTTGATTTTGTGCAATATGGCAGAAAGCAGTGTTATAGAAAAATTGATTGATCTTAATGAAGAAGATTGTTTGGTGATGTTTTCGTTCCCGCGCTACTCTGAGATTAATTATTCTATTTTAGAGCTGGCTAAAAAGCGTGGTAGTAAAATCATTCTCATTACAGACAGAGTAACGTCACCATTAGTGCCATATGCTGATTATTTGTTAACGGTAAAAATAGACGGAGTTGGTTTTACAAATTCTTATGTAGTTCCATTATGTGTTGCAGAGTCGTTAGCAATCTTGATTGGTCAGAAAATTGGAACTGATTCTAAACAGCGGCTGGCAGATTTAGATTTTTATATTAGCAAAAATAATTTATATTAAATGTGAAAATGATAAAAGTCTGGATTTTAGTTAGCCAGACTTTTAATTTTTTATTTTATGGCTATAATATTAGATGGATTGCGTATTTGGAAAGGAAAATTTTATGTTTAGTTCGATTATGATTTTTATTTTGGCAGGTCTGGCTGAAATCGGCGGCGGTTATTTTGTATGGCAGTGGTGTGGGTCTGATGATGTGGGCTCCACGGTAGTAAAAAAGTCTAAAATACTATTTTCAGTACTTTTATTTAAGAAAATAATAATATTTTGAGAGAAAAAGTGAAAAACAGTTGAGGAATTGATTAGTATATGCTATTTTAGTATATAGTAAAATATTTTATCCAAGAAAAGAGTGACGCTAATGAAAAACATACTGGGAAGTTTGCCTGCCCGACTTTTACTGGGTGTTATTGCAGGTATTCTGGTAGGCTTATATGCCAATGAAGCTTTGATGCAGGTTATATTAACCATCAAAAATTTACTTGGTTCATTGATTATTTTCTGTGTACCGCTGATTATTATCGGGTTCATTGCCCCGTCTATCACGCGTTTGGGCCAGCATGCGTCGACAATGCTGCGTGTTGCTATTACTTTAGCTTATGTTTCTTCGGTTGGAGCAGCATTTTTTGCAATGTTTTCAGGGTATGGTATTATTCCCCATCTGAATATTGTTTCTTCTGTAGATGGTTTAAAAGAACTGCCAAAGCTGTTGTTTGATCTAAAGATCGACCCGATCATGAGTGTAATGAGCGCCTTGGTCTTTTCTGTTTTGATTGGTGTGGCAGCTGCCTGGACTAAGGCTGCTGTGATTACTAAATTTTTGGAAGAATTTCAAAAAATTGTTCTGGCTATCGTTACTAATATTGTTATTCCTCTGCTGCCGATTTTTATCGCCTGCACTTTTTGCGCATTGTCGTACGAAGGTACGATTACCAAACAGCTGCCTGTGTTCCTGATTGTAGTGCTGATAGTAATGGTGGGACATTATATCTGGCTGGCATTGTTGTACGGTTTGGCAGGTCTTTATGCCGGCGCTAATCCAATGGAAGTGCTGAAGCATTACTGGCCGGCTTATATTACTGCCGTAGGTACAATGTCATCGGCGGCTACTTTAGCAGTGGCGTTGGAATGTGCACGTAAATCAAAAGTGCTGCGCAAAGACTTGGTAAATTTTGGCATTCCACTGTTTGCCAATATTCATTTATGTGGCAGTGTTTTGACTGAAGTATTTTTTGTTATGACTGTTTCGCAGATTTTATATGGTGCTTTGCCGGAATTAGGTACGATGATTTTATTCTGTCTGTTGCTGGGTATTTTTGCTATTGGTGCCCCCGGTGTTCCAGGTGGTACAGTTATGGCTTCTTTAGGCCTTATCATCAGTGTACTGGGTTTTGATGCTACTGGTACGGCTTTGATGTTGACGATTTTTGCACTGCAGGACAGCTTTGGTACTGCCTGCAATGTAACTGGTGACGGTGCTTTGACTTTGGCCCTGACAGGCTATTCTGAAAAAAATGATATTGAAGAAGTAAATGAAGCTTCTATTTTATAAATCAAATTTATAAATCAAACCATTTTTATAATAACCCCGTTCCCAAAAAGGGAACGGGGTTATTATTTTAAGTTGATAAAAGATAAATAAAATGATAAAATATTTAAAATAAAACTTAAAAATATATTTATGAAAATAATATTTAGTTGCTAAATAAAAAGAAATAAAGATATTGAAATTTATTGATAAGTAATTGTTCAATGTAATGCCATAGTGAAAAAAAGTGATATTTAATTTTTTTATACTTCTAACGAAGCCGGATGGGATCTGTCATGAATTTTGATAAAATTTTACAAAAACCTTTTTTGATATCTGTTTTTGTATTTAACATCATTTTATTTGGTGTTATTGTTTTTTTGTTGGGATATGTTCAAAATTTACTTGACAGTGATTCCAGAAATAACCTTGAAGAAATAGTTTCGCAAAATAAGAACGTTATTACCAGTAAACTGCTTTTAGATCTTAATCGTCTGGATATTATCAGTAATAAAATATCTGACGGACTGAAAAATAAGAATATCACCAAAGAAGCGGATATCAATAAATTTTTAGAGGATTATTCTAAAAACAGCATTGATGATAGTTTATTCTTAGCGAATAAAAATGGGCTTGCCTATGTAGATGGCGACACGCATATAGATATTTCAGGACGCCGATATTTTAAATTAGCTATTGATGGTATTTCTAATATTTCTGAACGGACTATTTCAAGAATCAACGGCGAATATATTTTTGTCGGCAGCGTGCCGTTGTATTACGATAATAATATCATCGGTACGATTCAGAAAATCTATACGGATAAACAGATGAATGAGCTGTTTGTGGCTTCGTTATTTTCGTCTAAAGGGTATATGTATGTTATCAATAGTGAAGGTTATATTATCCTGCATACCAAACACATTAATTGTGCTTTAAAATCGGATAATTATTTTCGTGATGTTTACGAATACGGAAACGTTGAAGCTGTTCGTAAAATGAAAGATGACATTAAAGCCAATAAAAGCGGTTTTATGGAAAATGCGGTCAATGGTGAAAAAACCTTCTCTGCTTATACTCCTATTGAACAGGTACATGACTGGTATCTGGTAACGAGCGTTCCTACTGATGTCATTGCCGAAAACGGAAATATAGTTATGAAGATTTTTTACATGGTTATGGTTTCGCTTGTACTTATCTTTTTGGTAAGTATCTGTTATTTTGCCTGGAACAAGCGTCGACAGAAACGGGTTTTGGAAAAAATTGCTTTTGTAGATAATGTTACAGGGGGCAATACCTATAACAAATTTCTTGTTGATGTACAGGAGACGTTAAGCAACAAAATAAACAAGCAATTTTATATCCTGAGTTTTGATGTAGATAACTTTAAATATATCAACAATTTTTACGGGTTTGCATGCGGCGATAAGATTTTGCGGCAAATATACAGTTCAGTCAGCGTCTGGATGCAGCCAGGCGAAACTGCGGCACGTATTTCCGGTGACCGTTTTGTATGTTTCTTACTGGATGCAGATGAAGAAAGAATCGAAGCTTTATTTTCAGCGATCAGAAATATCACAGAAGAAAATCTGATACTGCATTTTTCGGCTGGCGTTTATGTTATCAAAGACTACGATGAAAATATTAATCTTATGGTCGACAAGGCCAGCGTTGCGGCGCAGACGATTAAAGGTGTGCTGAATCAGCACGTGGTCTATTATTCCAAGAAATTTGATGATATGACTGCTCATAATGAAGAACTGAAACGGGATTTAAAACTTGCAATTAAAAATGATGAGTTTGTAGCTTTCTACCAGCCTAAAGTTGACATCAACAGTGGGAAGCTGGTTGGTGCAGAAGCATTGATCCGTTGGCGGACCAGAGATAATAAACTGATTGCGCCGGGCGATTTTATACCCTTAAGCGAAAAAACTGGTTTAGTTACAGATTTGGATATGATTGTTTTTGAAAAAGTATTAGCTTTCTTGCGAAGTTCATTGGATGCCGGTGTTGAATGTGTGCCGATTTCTGTAAATTTCTCACGTTTGCATTTTTCAAACGAAAAATTTTTACCGACACTTTTACAGAAAATGGAAAAATATCAGGTGCCAGCGCATTTGATTGAATTGGAGCTAACGGAAAGCGCTATTTTTGATAATTTCAGTATTATTTATGATTTTACAGAGAAAGTTCGTGAATATGGCGTCGCTGTGGCAATGGATGATTTTGGTTCCGGTTATTCTTCTTTGAATATGTTGAAAGACTTGTCGATAGATACTTTAAAAGTAGATAGAGCTTTTTTAGAGGAAGCTGCTGATAACGAAAAACGTAATATTATTTTTGTTTCAGTTGTAGAAATGGCTCACAAGCTGAATATCAGTCTGGTGGTAGAAGGCGTTGAAACAGGGGAGAATGTCAGTCTGATGCGTGAATGCGGATGTAATATTGCTCAAGGCTATTATTTTGCCAGACCAATGGAAGAAAGTAAATTTGCCGAGCTTTTCAGGGAGGGTAAGTTATGCTGAAAAAAATCGTATGTATTATGGGTGCTGTGGCAATTTTTATACTGGCTGTGGGCTGCAGCAGCGAGCCTCAGAAACCCAAGCTGGGAGTTTCTTTTGGTGTTGGTGGTGCTACAAGATGGGTGAAAGAAAAACAGTTTATGGAAGATCGTGCTAAAGAACTCGGAGCAGATATAACTGTTCGTTTTAATACTACTGATACACCTAAGACATGGCGTGAAGACTGTTTTGAACTTATTGACAGCGGTATCAATGTATTGATTATGATTCCCAGAGATTTACGTCAGGTTGATGATATAGTAGATTATGCAAAAAAGAAAAACGTTAAGGTTGTCTCATATAGTAGGGCTATTTTAAATCCTCAGACGGATCTTTTTATTGGTTATGATACTTATAAAATTGGGCAGAACCTGGGCAAGCATTTATCAGAGCGTGTTTATAAGGGTAATTTTATTGTTTTGAAGGGTGATAAAGGTGATTTTAATACTCACTTTTTATACAATGGAGCCAATAAATACATTGAACCAATGGTCGGAACGGGCGTCAATGTAATATTGAATGATTATGTATCGGGGTGGTCTGCTGATACGGCCAAGGAAATGGTAAAAAAAGCTGTTATAGCGAATGACATGAAATTAGATGCAGTTTTGTGTCCGAATGATGGTTTGGCTGGCGGTGCCGCTGCTGCAGTACAGGAGCTGGGATTAAAAAATCATGTTATCATTGTCGGTATGGATGCAGAACTGGCTGCGGTTAAAAGACTTGTTGCAGGAACGCAGGATGCAACAGTGTATATGGACTTGAAAAATATGGCGTCAGCTGCGGTTGATCAGGCTGTTGCACTTGCTAAAGGCGAAAAAGTAACTGCCAATTCAGAAATCGCCAATGACAAGGGAGAAAAAATCAAGGCTTATTTGATTACTGGTGAAATGGTAACAAAAGAAAATATTGACAAGATATTGATTGAAAGCGGTTATTATACAAAAGAGCAGGTTTATGGAAATAATTAAATCTGCTTTTATAGAATGAATCTGGAATTATGTTGATAAATGCCAAGCAGCAGTAGTTGATAATACTGCTGCTTTTGTTTACCTGCTTAAGCAGTAAGTGATTGTAAAGGCAAATACTTTATCTATCCTGGTAATCACTATTCTGAGCATATATTTTTAAAGGTATGTTTTCTTAAATTAATAAATATCATCATGTTTGTGTGATATAATAAATATTAATCAATGTAATTGGATATGAGGCTTTTGTTTATTATTATTGTTAAACTTTCTGTCGGTATATTCAAGGTGGTATATCAAGAAAAGCATCATTGTTATTCAAAAATCGGTGTTTAAATGACGCTTTGAAAACTATGATTTAGGCATCAAGAGACAGCAATGGTGTCTGGTTTTGTCTTTTATGTAATATATTTTGACAGTTCTTTTTGTGCTGAAATTAACTGAAAGTACTATAATTTACAGTATATTTTATGTTGGAGCGTGGTTTTGTGTATTTGTTATTTGGTTTATATTTTTTCATCGGCATAGTTATCGGCAGTTTTTTGAATGTCTGTATTTACAGGCTGCCGCTGGGGAAATCTGTTATCAGCCCTCCGTCAGCCTGTGGCAGCTGCGGACACAGGTTAGGGGCTCTGGATATGATACCCGTTCTAAGTTATTTTTGGCTGCGCGGCAGGTGCCGCTACTGTAATGCTGCTTATAGCGCCCGTTATATGCTGGTAGAGCTTTTGACAGGTATTTTATTTGCCTTGTGCGGCTTGTATTATTTGCCTGGCTTAAAAATAATACTGGTTTTCTTTTTTGTAGCTTGCCTGATCGTGCAGGCTTTTATTGATCTGGATCATCAAATTCTGCTGGATGAAATTTTGATGCTGATGCTGCCGACAGGTATCATTTATGCCTATTATGCTTTACCGGACATGTGGGATTCTTTATATGGGGCTTTATTTGCCGGTGGGCTGATGCTGCTGATATTTTTGCTGAGCCGCGGTGGAATGGGTGCTGGCGATGTTAAGCTCAGTTTTGTTTTAGGCGTTTGGCTTGGGTTTAAGGCGAGTATCGTCTGTCTGATGCTGGCTTTTGTTTTTGGGGGGATAATCGGGGTGCTGCTGCTGGCTTCCGGTATCAAGCAGCGTAAAGATCCGATTCCGTTTGGACCGTTTTTATGTATCGGAGCTTATATTGCGCTTTTGTTTTCTCCATATTTAATTTATTTTTACTGGAATTTGTTTGTATGAGTTTATGAATTTATGATATAATTTATAAAATATAGTATTAAAACTGATTTTATTTATACGAATCAAGGAGGTCTGCGCAAGTGAATGTGCAAGCCATCGTAAAAAGAATGTTTCACACAAAGCCGTCAAAAATAGTTGGCGTCGATATCGGCACCGGAAGTATAAAAATGGTGCAGATAGAAACAGGCAGTAAGCCTGTAGTTAGTTGTTTTGCTGTAGCAGAGCTGCCGCTGGAGCTTATCAATAATGGATTTGTCCGTAACAGTGATGCGATGATAAGCTTTATTAAAGGCTTGGTGGCAAAATATGATTTTAATGCCAGGCATGCGGTTTTTACTGTAGGCGGCCGTAATGCTTTTGTACGTGAGATCGATATGCCGGAAATGCCTGACGAAGAAATGAAACAGTCTGTAGCTTGGGATTCCAGTCAGTATGTTCCTTATGAAGCTGATACTTATTATGTGGATTCGGCTAAATTTGGGGCATATACTAATGAAGGTCTGCAGCCTGTGCTTTTGGTTGCTTCACCTAAGGATGTTATTGATTCACTGCTGGAAATCAGTGATGCGCTGGCCTGGCATACTATTGGTATTGATATCGAAGTTTTGTCTGCTTATAGAACCTTGCCCAGGCAGTTGGAAAACTTCGTTTTGCTTGATATAGGGCGTTCGTATTCGATGCTGACTATTTTTCAGAACGGTGCTCCTGTTGCGCAGCGCAGTATTCCCCAGGGAGGGCAGATGTTTAATGCCGCTATTGCTAATGGTGCTGGCGTCGACTTGACGGCTGCTGAAAAGATCAAACTGGAAGATGAGCTGCTTTTGAGCAGCCTGGAAACAGATAAAACTAAATTTGCAGAATTTTTCAACGAGGTTGAAAATCTGGGACGTGAAGTACGCAGAACCTGTGAATATTATTTGATCAATAAAAAGGATGCAAGATTTACGCATCTGGTTTTGGCAGGCGGCGGTGCAAATATGGCCGGATTGTCCGAATTTTTGAGCGAAGGTATGGAAATGAAGGTTGTCGTTAACGATCTGCGTCAAGCAGTTACTTTTGCAGATAAACTTGATCAGAGAGAACTGAAAAAATATCTGGGAGCGCTGACTGTTGCAATAGGCGCTGCTTTGTACGGAGGGGAAGCAGATGATTAGAATCAATCTTTTACCTGAGTACAGGCGCAAAAGTGAGTTCCCTACATGGAAACTTTATCGTATTATAGCGTATGTATTTTTAGGACTGAGCATTTTACTGTGGGGTTACCATTTGGCAATGTTCAAGTATACTGAAAGTAAGCTCAGCGATGTGAATGAAGGTATCGTTTCAATGAAAGTCTGGCAGGAGCGTTTTGATAAAGCTCAGCAGCAGAATGCGGAAGTAAATAAACGCAATACTATCGTACGCAATCTTTCTAAAGACCGCATCGTATGGAGCCGTTCCCTTGCTGAACTGGGCAATGTTACACCCTACGGCTGCTGGCTGACAAGTGTTAAACAGGGCAATAAGCCAGATCAGATGAGTATTGCCGGTAAAGCCATGAAAATGGACGATATTGTTAAATTCATCAGTCTTTTACAGGCACGGCCTGATATTGCCAATGTGCAGCTGATTTCTGCTGATGAAAGCAACAATAATAACAGCAGTACTGCTGGCGTTATTGATTTTACTTTGGAAATTCAGAGAAGTGGGGTGAAGAAGTGAAATTAGAAATGCCTGACAGCAATATGTCAGAAAACAGTAAATATTCGTTGTTATTGTTAGGTTCGGTACTGCTGCTTGTTTTTGTAGTTCTGTATATCATGCAGCCGCTGCGTGAAGACATTCAGAAAAATGAGCAGGAATTGACACAGGCGCAGCAGCGTTTAGCCAGTTATCAGACATTTGCTGAACAGAATAAGGATTATAATGCTTTTGCAGCGAAGCAGGAAGGCTACCTTGCTGAAGCTAAGAAGCTGTTGCCTGATATAGTAACTGTGCCTGAATTAGTACAGGAATATTCTAACCTTTCAAAGGAATGCGGAATTCAGTTCAAAAGTGTTAAGCCTCCGAGTGGCAATTTAAAACAGGTAAATGGAGCTTACGAAGTACCGCTCAATATTTCTATCAGCGGCAACTATTATAAAATGGTCGAGTTTTTGCAGAAGGTAGAAAACGGTACGAGGTTTGCAAAATTGAACAAAGCCAGTGTTAATACCGTTAAAGAAAATGATGCTTCGGGAAATCTGGATATGACGGCTGAATTTACCGTTTATTCGCTGAAGGACGCCTTAGGGAAAATGAATACTGGCGCCGCTGGTGAAAAGACCGGCCTGGATCGCGTAAAAGAACGTGACGCAGCTAATATGGCGGCAATAGACGAAGCAAAAAAATAGAGTAAACGTTATATTATTAGACCCTTGTTGTTTTTCTGCAGCAGGGGTCTTTTTATGTTGCATGGCATAACCGTTGAAAAGACTGTGAAAGCGCTGCTTCAGCCTGCAATTTTCTTGCTATTCTATATGGAAAAGTTGTATAATTAAAATATCTGTTATTATAAATAAAAATACCTTTATTTCGATAAATTGAGGAGTAAAAAAATGATTTGGCAGAATACAAAAGTTCGTATTGCAATTATCGCATCCCTGGTTCTTTTAGCAATTATTGCTTATCGTATTTATGGTAATATCCAGGCTAACAACGAGCGTGCGAACCGTGTTTCGCAAGGGCAGAATATTGCGGTGGCCACATCTTTCCCGCAGCGGCAGAGTATTACTCCTGTTATGCGTTTTGCGGGCAGCCTTGATCCTGTTTGGCAGGCCGATGTGGCAGCTAAAATAGATGGCAGGGTAGAGAAGGTTTATGTTAATGAAGGTGACAAGGTCACAGCTGGCACTGTGCTGGCTCATTTAGAGCAGACAGAACAGACGGCTAATTTGTTATCGGCGAAGGGTTCTTTGATGGATGCCCAAACGACTTTGGAAAGAGCTGAACGCGAGCTGCAGCGCTATCAGGCATTATATGAAAAGGGCGCTGTTTCGGAGCAGACAGTAGATAATTACCGTTTTGCCAGAAACAATGCGCAGGGCAAGCTTTCAGAAGCTCAGGGCGTGTGGGACAATATGCAGGATAAGCTGAGCGGAGCCAGTGTAACTGCGCCGCAGGACGGTATTATTTCTAAACGTTATTATCAGGAAGGTTATTATGCTAAAGTTGGCACAGCGCTGTTTAATATTGCCGATATTTCTGAATTGACTGCTAAAATAAATATCCCGGAAGGTCAGATCAGCAATGTTGCTGTTGGCGGATTGGCTGATATTACTGTGCCCGCATATCCTGATGATAAATTCAGCGGTATGATCACACGTATCTCGCCGGTAGCAGATATGCCGGCAAGGACCTTTGCTGCTGAGGTGACAGTGGACAACAGTGCCGGTAAATTACGCGGCGGTGTTTATGCCAACGTTGTCATTACAGCCGAGCCGAAAGAGAATGCATTAGTTATTCCTATGAGCGCTATTGTAATGCGTGAAGATCAGCGTACGGTTTTTGTTGTTGATGATGATGGTGTCGTCAGCCGCAGAGTTTTAACAATAGGTTTTGTCAATGATAATATGGTAGAAGTTTTAGATGGTTTGAGTGATGGCGACCGGATCGTTACCGGCGGTCAGAATAAATTGCGTGAAGGCAGTAAGATCAAATTAGAAGGACAGGGTGCTAAATAAAATGATAGGCACATTTATACGCAGACCTGTTTTTACGACGATGTTTGTACTGCTTTTAGTAGTATTCGGCATTAAGTCGTATCCTAATTTGGGTGTCGATTTGTATCCTGACGTTGAACTGCCTCTGGTAAGTGTTACTGTTACCTATACTGGCGCTTCACCTGAGGAAATGGAAACTCTGATCACCAGACCTATTGAAGATCGCGTCAGCCAGGTTGCAGGTATTAAAACCCTGTCGTCAACTGTACGCGAAGGTTATTCGCAGACGACGCTGGAATTTGAGCTGGGTGTTGACCCGCGCGAGATGGCCAGTGAGGTGCGTGAAAAGGTTGCGTCGGTACGCCGGCGTTTGCCTGACGACATCGATGAGCCGGTTGTACAGCGTTTTGATATTTCGTCACAGTCAATAGCGGCATTTACTTTTGCTTCTGATTCGCGCAGCCGTGAAGAAACCCGTAAGATAGTTGAAGACGTTGTTAAAGAAGAGCTGCAGCGTGTCGAAGGCGTGTCCGAAGTATCTGTTGTCGGCGCCAGCCTGCGTGCGATCAAACTGATTGCCGATCCTGAGAAGCTGAACAGTTATAATATTTCCTTTCAGACGATCTTAGATAAGGTCAACAGTGAAAATATCAATACTCCTGGCGGTAAGGCCCGTTATAACGATATGGAAATAACAGTCCGTACGTTAGGCAAATATAAAAATATCGACGATATTAAAAACATCGTTATTGCCAATCAGGATGGTCGCCCGATCCAGCTTTCAGATGTTGTGAAGGTTGTTGACAGCTGGGAAGACGAAGACACCTATTCCCGTTCTAATAAAGTACCCAGCGTTATGGTCTTGGTAAGGAAGCAGTCTAAGACCAATACTGTAGATGTTGTTGACGGTGTCAACGCTTCTATGGAACAAATGATGGAAAATGATTTGCCTAAGGATATCAAGGTCGATGTCGTACGCGATCAGTCTGCTTATATCCGCGAGAATGTTGCCGATGTCTGGAATGCTATACTTTTCGGCGGCTTTCTGGCGCTTTTGATAACTTATATGTTCCTGCGCGATTTTCGGGCTACGATCATCGGCGGCCTTTCTATACCGACCTCCGTTATTGCCACGTTCTTTTTGATGAAGTCGATGGACTTTACGCTGAATAATATGTCGCTGATGGCTTTGAGCCTGGCAGTCGGCATCCTTATCGACGATGCTATCGTTTTGATTGAAAATATTTTCCGGCATATGGAAATGGGTAAGTCGCCGATTCAGGCTGCTCAGGACGCTACAGAAGAGTTATCTCTGGCTATTCTTGCTACTTCGCTTTCTTTGATGGCGGTTTTTGTACCGATCGGTTCTATGGGTGAGGTAGTTGGTCAGTATTTTAAACAATTCGGTTTAACTGTCGCTTTTGCGCTGGCTTTTTCGACGATGGCTGCTTACACGCTTACACCAATGATATCGGCTTATTGGCTGAAGGATTATCGTGAGGAACATGCCAAACCTTATAAGCATCCGCGTCCAAAAGTTGTACAGATTTGTCTGGATAAATTTGAGGCCGGGTTTCAGGTAATTTGCCGGATGTATGATGAATTAATGGTATTTGCGTTCCAGCATCCTTGGAAAATAGTTTTGATTTCTGTTGCTTCACTTATTTTTAATCTTTTTCTGTTACCTTTTATTGGTACTGAATATCAGCCGACATACGATTCCGGTGAATTTTCCGTCAGTGTTAAAGCTCCTGCCGGTACAAGTATCGAGCGAATGAAGGAGCTGACGCTGCCGTTGGAAGAAGAAATCCTGCAAATGCCGGAGGTCAGGATTGCAGCGATGCGCTTAGGCGGTTCGCGCGTGCCTATTAACGAAGGCAATATCGATGTCAAGCTTATTCCTTCGTCTGACAGAGATCGCAGTATGATCGATATTATGGATGAGCTGCGCCGTAAATTTGGTAATGTCGAAGAATTGAAAGTCGCAGTCGTCAGTAACCAGGGCGGCGGACGCGGTGACAGCAGACCGGTGCAGGTAGGTCTGCGCGGCAGTGATCTTGAGCTGCTGACAACTTATGCTCAGGATCTGGCGGAAAGGATCAGACAGGTTCCAGGTTCTACTGATGTTGATATTTCTTCATCGGAAGAAGAACCGGAGATCATCGTTAAGGTCGATCCGCTGCGTGCGAGCGCAATGGGGCTTGATTCAACTTCCGTTGGTAAAGTTGTGGAAATGGCCTTTTTAGGCAAAAGCACAAGCAATAGTTTTACTATCGGTGATAACGACTATGATATAATTGTACAGTTGGATGCTGCGCATCGTCGTGATATCAATGACGTTGCCAATCTGCGTGTTTCCAATACGGAAGGGAAGTTTGTCCGGTTGGGCGATGTAGCTGACGTGTATTTCTCGTCCGGTCCTACACGTATTGACCGTGAGGACAGACAGCGCCAGATCGTTGTTTATGCTAATACAGTCGGTATTACTCCGGGCGATTTGATCCAGAAGATCCAGACGGAGATGATCCCGGATATGAATATGCAGGTCGGTTACCGTTATAAAATGATCGGTCAGGCTGATACAATGGCAAAAGCCTTTAGTGAGATCGCGAAGGCGGTTATTTTAGCTATTATTATGATCTATATGGTTCTGGCAGCAGAGTTTGAAAGCTTTATGCAGCCTTTGGTAATTATGATGTCACTGCCGTTTGCGATTATCGGTGCTGTTTTAGGCTTGATGGTAGCAGGGCAGACTGCAAATATGATGTCGCTGATCGGTTTTACGATGCTGCTGGGTCTGGTTACAAAAAATGCGATCCTGCTGGTCGACTATGCCAATCAGGCACGGGCTAAGGGTATGACTTTGCGCGAGGCCTTGCGTGAAGCTTGCGCTTTGCGTATTCGCCCGATATTTATGACAACGCTTTCGACTATTTTAGGTATGCTGCCAATTGCTTTGGGTCTTGGTGCCGGTGCTGAGCTGCGCCAATCTATGGGCGTGGTTTTAGTTGGCGGTCTGACGACGTCGACTTTGCTGACTCTGGTTGTAGTGCCGCTGTTATATTTGCTGAGCGAGGAATGGAAAGAGAAACATTTGCATAAATCATAGTTAAGGAAGTATTATAATATGACTTACGAAGAAAATTTGCTGGCGCTTTTGGAAAGTTATAAAGCAGGCACTATCGACGCTAAAACAGCTTTGGAAAAGCTGCATGCTGCGGATTATACTGACCTAGGTTTTGCGAAACTGGATCATAACCGCAGTCTGCGTCAGGGGTTTCCCGAGGTTGTTTACTGCGAGGGTAAAACAGTAGAGCAGGTTGCTGCGATCATGGAAAAGCTGGCACAGGTACACAATAATATTTTGGGAACACGTGCTGATGCCGATAAATTTGCAGCGGTGCAGAAGGTGCTGCCCGATGCGGTTTATCATAAAAATTCGCGCTTGATTTTTGTAGAGCGTAAACCTCTTCCAAAAGATGATAAGCGTTATATCGCCGTTGTGACGGCTGGTACAAGCGATCTGCCTATTTCAGAGGAGGCGGCATTGACTGCTGAGATCATGGGCAATCAGGTAGAGAGGGTTTACGACGTAGGCGTGGCTGGTATTCATCGACTGTTTGATAAACTTGATTTGATCAGAAATGCTAATGTGGTTATTGTCGTTGCCGGAATGGAAGGCGCTTTGGCAAGTGTTGTCGGCGGCTTGGTCGAACGACCTGTAATAGCGGTGCCTACCAGTGTCGGTTATGGCGCTAACTTTCAGGGGCTATCGGCACTTTTGGGCATGCTCAACAGCTGTTCGGCCGGTGTGGCTGTTGTTAATATCGATAACGGTTTTGGAGCGGGGCGTATGGCAAGTATTATCAATCATATGAGGTGATGTAATGAAAGCAATCTATATAGAAGCATTTGCGGGTATCAGCGGCAATATGCTGCTGGGAGCTTTGATCGATGCAGGTGTACCGTTTGATCATCTGGCGTCTGAGATGAAAAAGCTGCACTTGGGAGAGTATGAACTGATCAACGAACGTGTTAATAAATGTGGGATTGATGCGAACTATTTTAATGTCTTGTTGCCAGATGAACATCAACATGATGTCACAATTGGACATCGGCGTGAACATATCCACGCTGGTCACCATCATCACGAACATGGCGATACAGGACATAACCATGAACATCATTCCGATTGCGCTCAGCATTGCCATCAGGTGAAAGTGTCTGAAGAACCTGTGCATCACCACCATGAACATCGCAATCTGCATGATATAGCCCATATTATTACACATTCTGACTTGCATGATAAAATCAAAATGCAGTCTTTACAGGTGTTTACAGCTTTAGCAGAAGCTGAAGCTAAGGTTCACGGAAAAACTGTTGATGAAGTGCATTTTCACGAAGTCGGAGCAATCGACACGATTATTGATATTACGGGCTGCGTTTTGGCTTTGGAATATTTGGGGATCGAAAAGATTTTTGTTTCCAATATCCATACAGGCAGCGGCTTTGTAAATTGTGCACACGGACTGATGCCAGTGCCGGCTCCTGCGACGGCAGAGCTGTTACAAGGGCTGCAGCACAGCCACGGAAAGATCGAAAAAGAGCTTACTACACCGACTGGTGCTGCACTGATGAAGGTTTTAGCAGTCAGTACAAATGATATTCCACAGGGCTTTAGCGGCAGTAAAATTGCTTATGGCGCCGGGACCTGGGATCTGGAAATACCCAATGTCCTGCGCATCAGTATCGGCGAATGGGAAGCTGAAGCCGGTGGTGAATTACTTGTTGCCGAATGTAATATTGACGATATGAATGGCGAATTGTACCCTTATGTGCAGGAACGCTTACTGCAGGCGGGTGCTTTGGATTGCTGGCTGACTCCGATCATTATGAAAAAAGGACGGCCTGCTCAAACTTTATCGGTGCTGCTCGATCCTCAGAACCTGGATCAGCTGACTGATATTTTGCTGACTGAAACAACGTCGCTGGGAGTACGTTATTATGCGGTGCATCGCCATATCAATTACAGGAAGGTTACTATTGTGTCGTTGCCTGAAGGTGAAGTGAGAATTAAATATGCACATATGGATGGGAAAATTGTGAATATTGCTCCTGAATTTGAGGATTGTAAAGTTTTGGCTTTAAAAAGCGGACACAGCCTGAAAACTATTATGCAGGCAGCAGCAGCTGCTGCGGAGGCACAACTTGAACAGTGATTTTGCTGCTTATATCGACAATTTAAAAAAGCAGATCAAAAGTTTTGACGCCAATCTTACAATTACTGAAAAAAAGCTGCAGTATGGTATACAGTTGACAGTAACAAACAGTGATAGTAAAGTAGTATTATCAGTATATAATGGTAAAAAGGGGATTAAGTTTGTTTGGGGCGGTACGGCTTCAGAATTGAGGTCCCAGCTGGAAGCAGTTTTGACAGGAAAAGATACTGCCGATAAAGGGGATATCGTACAGGCTATTGGAAATGACTATACACTTTTACGAAATTGTGCCGATTTTAAAGGTATTTGGGCAGGCAGTGACGAATCAGGTAAAGGAGATTTTTTCGGACCCTTAGTCGTTGCAGCAGTATTAGTAGATATTACGACGGCTGAAAAACTAGTCCGTTTGGGAGTCAGGGATTGCAAACTGATCAATGATAAAGAAGTTCTGCGGCTGACAGAGCTGATTGTCGAAGCTGCTCCGATCAACACGGTTTTAGCTTTGAAGCCGGAAATGTATAATTTTCGTTATCAGCAAATGCGTGCAGATGGAAAAAATCTCAACCATTTGTTAAGCAATGGTCACATAGCTGTACTGCGAAATGTTCTGCGGCAATGCCCGCAATGTAATTATGCGCTGGTTGATCAATTTACAGCGTCTAACGACATCCGCGCCAGCTTACAGCAGGAATTTCCTGATGTTAATATAGTACAGCAGCACAGGGCCGAGGCAGATATTGCTGTGGCGGCTGCTTCAGTATTGGCGCGGGCTAAATTTTTGGAAATAATGCAGGAGCTGGCCGAGCAGGTTGGGCGAAATGAATTGCCTAAAGGCGGCAGTGACGCTGCGACAAACTGTGCACGCGAGCTGCTGAAAGAATTGGGACGCGGTGCCCTGGAACGGCTTGTAAAAGTCCATTTTGCAAATTATAAAAAAATCTAGAGCCTTTCAGGAGGCTGAAATATATGAAAAAATTAATTGTTAATGCTGATGATTTCGGACTGCATCCGGCAATCAATGCTGGTATTATAAAAGGCTGCAGGGACGGTTTTATTACCAGTACGTCTTTAATTTGCAGCGGCGCTGCTTTTGATGACGCAGTACTTCAGGCGAAAGCAACACCTGCTTTAGGAGTAGGTATCCATCTTACTTTAGTAGGAGGTGGTAAACCGCTTTTACAAGCACGGCAGCTGCGAACACTTGTTGATGAAGATGGGCTTTTGCCTGCTGATTATACAGTTTTTGCCAAACGGTGGTATGCTGGCAGAATAAAAAAAGCAGAAGTCGTCAGCGAACTGCAAGCACAAATAGAACGCGGCTTAAGCTGTGGTCTGGAAATAACTCATGTCGACAGCCATCAGCATCTGCATGTACTGCCGGGAATCGCCGACATCGTATTGGATTTGTGCAGTGCATTTGGTATTAAAAAAATTAGGATGCCGCAGGAAGGCTGGTTTTGGCGCGGTGGATTTAACAGCACTGCTGGCCGCCTGATCGGCCGTGAAGGCTTAAGCTTTTGCAGTGCTTTGGCGAAAATGAAAGCCAGACAGGCCCATTTTGTCTATCCGCAGCATTTTTTTGGAATGCTGGCCGGAGGTAATTTAAACGAATTCTTAGTAGGTGAAATCATTAGGAATCTGCCTGATGGCGTAAGTGAGATCATGACTCATCCGGGGATGGATGCAGAGTCTTTGGAAAAAACTTTTTCCTGGCAGTATCATTGGGAAGATGAGCTTCAGGCTTTTCTTTCTGAAAAAAATAAATGTTTATTGGAGCAGAAGAAAGTAACTTTGATAAACTTTGGTGGGCTTTGATATGCACAGAAAATTGATCCGCAGGTTGCTATGGATGTTTGTTTTTGTTATTGCTATTTCTGCGGCAGTTATTTATTTTACATTTGATATAAGAGCGTTAGAATATCTGACGATGTTTGAACCGTGGTGTATTGCTGCGGCCTTTGGCATTTTGGGATTGGGATTGGTTTTTGATGGTTTGCGGCTGATGACTTTGGCTGCTGTGACTGATGAAAAGCTAACTACCAGACAAGTGGTGAACGTTGTTCTAAGCAATTATTTTTTGGCGCTTGTTACCCCCGGAGCCAGCGGCGGTGCTGTAGCTCAGATCATGTTCATGCGCAAGGCGGGCGTGCCGGTAGCAAAGGCCACGGTCGTTGTTTTTGTGCGTACGATTATGTCGATCACTTTTTTGATTTTGCTGGTGCCGTTTGTTCTGCATAGTGATCATGCTTTGGTTGACTGGATGCCGACCAGTGTCATTACTATCGTATCTGTTTTATTTGTTTCGCTGCCGATTGCGGCAGTGCTGCTTATGAGGACCAGATATCCGGAGTTTTGGATCATTGGGTTAACGAACAATTTCTCGCGCGATTTCAGGAGGAATTGTTTTATTTGGTATAAAGAATTTAAACAGGCATCTTTTATCATGGGCAAAAATCCTTTGAAAGTAATGCGGGCCTTTATTGAATCGGGGCTCAGTCTGTTATGTATTTATGCTACTGTACCAATGTTTTTTCTGGGTATGAATATCAAATTTGACTGGCTGCAGGTTATGGGGCGAATGGTTTTGCTGAACCTGGTACTGTATTTTTCACCAACTCCCGGAGGTTCAGGGGTCGCAGAGGCGGGCTTCGTTGTATTATTTTCTGAGCTGTTGCCTGGTGGTCTTGTTGGTATTATGGCAGTTTTATGGCGGTTTACAGCTGAATACCTGCCGTTTTTATTAGGGGCAGTAGTTTCAATACGCGCCTTTGGCTCTAATGTTTTATCTATGAAAAATCTCAGGAAGGGCGAAGATCAACAATGAAGCTTTTAGTTACCGGCGGTGCTGGGTTTATCGGTTCGCATTTATTAGAGCTGTTAAATAGTGATAAAAATTATGAAGTTGTAGTTTTAGATAACCTTTCAAGCGGGTTCAGAGAAAATGTACCTCAAGGAATGAGGCTTGTCGTAGCGGATATACGTTCGCAGGAAATAGAAGCGTTATTTCAAAAAGAAAATTTTGATGCAGTTGTGCATTTGGCTGCCCAGACAATGGTACCTTATTCAATCGAACATCCTGATGAAGATTGCGAAATCAATTTAGCAGGCTTGATCAATGTGTTGGAAAATTGCCGCAAGTATAAGGTGAAAACAGTTTTATTTGCCTCCAGTGCGGCAGTATATGGCAATAATGAAAATGTTCCTTTACATGAAGACCTTGCATTGATGCCAATGTCGTTTTATGGTATTACAAAAATGACATCAGAGCATTATTTACGTGTTTACCACGAGCTTTATGGTATCAATACAGTTGTTTTCCGTTTTGCGAATGTTTACGGCGAACGTCAGGGGGAAGGCGGCGAAGGTGGTGTCGTCAGTATTTTTTGTAAACTTTTGGCAGCAGGAAAAGCTGTGACCGTTTATGGTAATGGGGAACAAACGCGTGACTTTGTCTATGCAGGCGATGTTGCAGCAGCTATTAAAGCGGGATTGGCAGCCATGGGATACCAGACTATCAATGTATCTACAGAGCATGAAACTTCGGTAAATCAACTTTTGGGCGCCTTTGCCGAAGTTGCTGCTGATAAACTTGAAGTTCGTTATGCGGAAACGCGGCAGGGTGATATCTTCCGTTCTGCGCTGTCTAATGCACGTTTAAAGGAAATACTTGCTGTAACTCCGCAGATGCAGTTAAAAGAAGGTATCCAAAAAACTTACCATGATTATGTAAAACGGGGAAAGTAGGAAAATAATGAATAGGATCGAGAAGGGAAGCTTGCTCGTTTTAGCAATTATAGTTGCCTTCAATATCTTTTTTGGATTAGGCAGTATACCGCTGCTTGACCCGGATGAGCCGGTATATGCTGAAACTGCGCGTGAGATGATCCAGTTTAATGATTATCTTTCACCGCGTATTTATAATGAATATTGGTTTGACAAACCGCCAATGTATTACTGGCTTGTAGCTGGTGCAATACATGTGTTTGGGGATGGAGAGTTTGCAGCGCGTTTTCCTGCAGCATTAATGGCCTTTTTGACTGTAATAATGCTTTATTGTTCCATTACCAGGCTGTTTAACGAAAGAGCTGGTTTTTGGTCGGCGCTCGTTTTAGCGACATCTGTACAGTTCTTTTATCTTGGCAAGGCGGCGGTAACAGATACGACGCTGTTGTTTTTCCTGACCGGGTCTTTATTGTGCTACTTGCATAAGCAGTATTGGGTGATGTATGTGTGTATGGCACTGGCCACGGTAACAAAAGGGCCGATCGGGATCGTTTTTCCAGGCGCGATAATATTTCTGCATATTCTTTGTACCGGGCAGTGGCAGAGGCTTTTTAAAATGCACTGTTTACGCGGATTACTGCTGTATTTTTTTATTGCGGCACCGTGGTATTATTTGATGTATCAAGTGCATGGAATGGAATTTATTAATACATTTTTAGGGTTTCATAATCTTACACGCTTTACAACGCCTGAGCATCCGACCCGAGTTTTGTGGTGGTATTATTTTCCTGTTATAATCCTGGGTTTGTTTCCCTGGACAGGGCTGTTACTGCAATCTATTAAAGCATCAATTACAGATAGCAGATCTGATGATCTGGAAAAAATGCTTTTCGTGAATATCTGGTGGCTTTTCGTACTGATATTTTTTACTATCTCTCAAACGAAGCTCGTTTCTTATATCTTACCTATGTTTCCAGCGCTGGCGATTGTGATTGGCTGGAATATTGCCAGAATGCAAAAAGAAAATTATGGTATCCGTTGGTCCTGGATTTTTGGCAGCGGAATAATGTTTTTATTGCTTACAGCCGGATGGGTTATTGGCGGGCAGCAATTGCCTGAAGTTGCTTTCGGAGGAATTGTGCTGGGCAGCGTAACTTTTATTTTGGGCGTAAGTATAGTTTGGGCGTTGTGGCGCTATCGCGATATTAATTTTTCAGCTTGGCTGCATGTGGTTACCGGTGTTTTGACAATGGTAATTGCATTTTCCTTTTTGTTGCCAATGGTTGCCAATCGTTTTAGTGTTAAAGAAATCGTTAGAGTTTATCATACGAAATGTGATCAGCAGAAACCGGTTTATGTTGATAAATTTTTGAGGCCAGGTTTTATGTATTATACTGGTGCACCGGGTGAGGAAGTAAAACCTAAAAGTGGTGATTTAGCCAGAGTTTTAAATGATCCTGGTCAAAAATATGTTTTGGTACGAGGATTGGAACTGCGCCGTTTAAAAGATAAGGATAAACTCCAAAAGCTAAATGAAATCAAAGAAATCGGTGACATTTATTTGCTGGAAAAATATTAAAAGAATATATGGATTAGTTAGAAAAATGTAGATTAAAACAACGTCGCTGAAAGCGACGTTGTTTTTTTATGTCCTGCGGGTTTTTACAAACATGTATCGCGTTAGCTAAGCATCGCGATCGCGTAGAGAGCGATGCAAAAGTAATAGCAAGACCAGAATAAGTTTGATTCATTTATTTGTAAATGTCTTGCGGGGGGGGACTCGTGTGGTATAATTCTAATTGAAATTATTTGGAACAAAAAAGTATTTTAAGGATAAAATGTAAAAATGAATCAAATGAAATTTAAAATACCTAAATACGATAAATATACAAATTATTTTTTGTCTGCACTTCTGTTTGTTATTGACTATCTATCGATAGTTTTGGCGGAACAAAGTGCTTTTGTTTTACGTAAGTGGATAGTAAGTGATGGCGGAATATTACATATCTCCTGGTTGAATTTTTGGGTAGTTTTTCCACTTTTGTATTTGCTTTTTCTTAATATAGAACAGCTTTATAATCGTAGGATGCAGTTCTGGCAGGTTATTGAAAAAATCTTTCAGGCGTCACTCTATGCTGTTGTAGCAATTGTCATTGTTTTATATATTGGTCAAATTGCTGCATCTACATCGCGTATGTTTATATTCCTGCTATGGCTGTTCAGTTTCATATATTTAACTGTATTTCGTTATCTTACAAAAAAATTTCTAGAGAAAGTACAATTGTTGCGGATTCCAGTACTTATTATTGGTGCCGGAAAAACAGCAGAATTATTAGTTAAAGGAATTATCAATGATGCTGGTATGGGATATAAGATTATCGGCTTATTGGAAGATAATTGTGTTAGAAATGGAATTTTAAAACGATTTCCTGTCTTAGGTAAGTTTGCTGATGTAGAAGCCGTTATCCTGAAGACAGGAGTTCAGCATGTATTTATCGCAGCCCCGGGATTGGAACAGGAAAAGTTAACGCGACTGATTTATAAAGTGCAGCCACTTGTAAAAAATATAGGAATTATTCCTAATCTTGTTGGCATACCAATGGGCGGTATTGAAGTAGAAAGTCTTTTTAATGAAAAACTAATGCTGCTGCGTTTAAAAAACAATTTAGCAAGATCGTGGAACCGGTATTTAAAAACAATATTTGATTTTGCACTGACATTGGTTGGTACTGTAGCAATATCTCCAATATTGATTTTTATAGCTATATGGATATATAAAGATTCGCCAGGACCAGTGATCTTTAAACATACGCGGATTGGCAAAAATGGAAAAAAGTTTCCCTGTTATAAATTCCGTAGTATGTGTATTGATGCTAAAGAAAAACTGGCAGAGTTACTTGAAAATGACCCAGTAGCCAAAGCGGAGTGGGAACGCGACTTTAAACTGAAAAATGACCCCAGGATCACAAAATCCGGAGCCTTTTTGCGCAGAACAAGTTTAGATGAGCTGCCGCAGATATTTAATGTTCTTAGAGGCGATATGAGCCTTGTAGGGCCACGACCTGTAATTGAAGAAGAATTGGAACGTTATGGTGAATACGTAAACGATTATCTGATGGTCAAACCTGGCATTACTGGTATGTGGCAGATAAATGGCAGAAATGATACATCATATGCTGAGAGAGTATGTATGGACAGTTGGTATGTACGTAATTGGAGTATATGGATAGATAATTTGATTTTATGGAGAACTTTAAAAAGTGTTATTAGATGTAAGGGAGCGTATTGAAGTTGCTGAAATTTTCAGTACTATTATCTGTTTATGAAAAAGAAAATCCAATATATTTATCTTTAGCATTAAATAGTATTATGATGCAAACTTTGAAACCTAATGAAATTGTGATTGTAAAAGATGGGAATTTAACAGTCGATTTAGACAGATGTATTGATGAATTTCAAAAACAGTATCCTACTATTGTAAAAATAGTATCTTTTAAAATTAATCGTGGATTAGGGTTAGCATTACGTGATGGCGTATTAGAATGTACTAATGAGTATATTGCTAGAATGGATACAGATGATATTGCAGTTGCAACAAGATTTGAAGTGCAATTAAAATATCTTGAAAAACATCCAGATATATCATTATTAGGTTCTTGGATTAAAGAATTTTCTACGGATGTTAATAATTGCGATTCTATAACACAACTGCCATGTAGCTATAAAGATATAAAAAAATTTGCAGAAAAACGTAATCCATTTAGGCATATGACAGTAATTTTTAAAAAGTCGTCTGTGTTATCAAGCGGAAATTATCGAGAGTTTTTATGGTTTGAAGATTATGATTTATGGGTCAGAATGTTACTTAATGGATATAAAGCAGAAAATTTACCAGAGTTTTTAGTAAATGTTAGAGCTACAGAAGATATGTTTTCTAGACGTGGTGGGTGGTTGTATTTAAAACAAGAAATTAAATTTCAATTGAATTTATTAAAAATACATTTTATAGACCGCAAAATATTTGCACTAAATGTTTTTTTAAGGTCTTTTGTTAGAATTTTGCCAAATAATCTACGTATAGTTTTATATAAAGAATTTTTGCGGAAAAATGGTGATAATAATGCCAAAAGTTTCAGTGATTATGGGTGTTTATAATTGTAAAAACATTGACAATTTATATAGAAGTGTAATGTCTATTGTACAACAAACATTTATAGATTGGGAATTTATAATTTGTAATGATGGTTCAACAGATAATACGTTGGAAATATTAAAAGATTTGGAAAAGTTAGATAAAAGAATAAAAATTATAACATATGAAAAAAACAATGGATTAGCATATGCATTAAATTTATGCATAAAATTTGCAAGCGGACTTTATATAGCAAGAATGGATGATGACGATATATCTGCTATAGACAGACTAGAAAAACAAATTGTTTTTTTAGATGAGAATAAAAATATAGACTTTGTTGGAAGTATTGCTAACGTTTTTAATGAAAAAGGGATATGGGGCGTATTAAAAATGCCAGAATATCCAACTAAAAATGATTTTCTATGGAATATACCGTTCATACATCCAAGTATGGTGTTCAGAAGAAATGTTTTTGAAAATATTACTTATAATACTGGCTTTTTAAATAAGAGATGTGAGGATTATACTTTGTTGATGGAACTATATAGTAGTGGTTTAAAAGGATATAACATCCAAGAACCGTTGATTAATTATCAAGTAGAGAATGGGGAAAAAAAGTATAGATTGATGCAAGATAGAATATGTGAGGCAATTGTTAGATATAGAGGGTATAAAAAAAATAGAATGCTGTTAAAGGGCATTCCTTATATTATCAAGCCAATTATATTAGGGTTGATACCACAAATGATTTTTAAAGAAGTGAAAAAAATACAGTATAAGAATATGGAGAAATAGAATGCCGTTATTATCAGTAATCATTCCCGTATATAATGTTCAAGACTATATAGGGGAATGTTTTGAATCAATAATTATGCAGAATACTGACTGTATGGAAGTCATCTGTATAGATGATGGTTCAACAGATGATAGTGGAAAGATTTGTGATGAATATGCAAAGAAAAACGCAAATATTATTGTAGTTCATCAAGAAAATAAAGGAGTGGCTGCAGCAAGAAATTTAGGCCTGAAATTAGCTAGTGGGGAGTATATAGCATGGATTGATCCAGATGATTATATTAGTGAAAATTGGTTTGAGATAATCAGTGTAAAGTTGGAAAATTCTATTGATATAGTTTTCTTCGATTATACATTAGTGAGAAACAAAAAACGCATTGAGAAGAAATTTGCATCTGTTTCTCAGTATATCTCTAAAGATTTTTTTTTAGAAGCATTAGTATTAGATCAAATACTACAAAGTCAATTATGGCAAAAGGTATTCAAAAAAGAATTGTTTGAGGATATTGTTTTTCCTGAAAATGTAATTTGCATGGAAGACTATGCTGTATTGCATAAGATTGTTTTAAAAACAGAAAATATTTATTACATATCAGAATCGTTATATTTTTATCGTCTTAGAGAAAAAAGTTTGGTAAATACTGTTGATGTTATTAAAAGTATTAATTGTTATCTGATTTCTAAAGAACGATATCAATATTTACTAAATCTTGGGGTTTCTGTATCTAATCTCGGTTATTTGATGCAAGCTCTTGGCGTTTGTGTTCAGTTTTATAAAACAAATAATAATATAAGACAAAAACACATAGATGAGTTGAATGAGTGTAAACATGAAATAAACTCAAATATAAAAAGTATTATTTTTAATGGGAAGTGTAATATAGTGCTAAAGTTGAAATTCCTATTATGCTATTTGGGATTATTGAATGTAGTAATTATTATGTATAAGAGTTTAAAGAAAGCATAGATAACACAATTATGAGTATTAACAATTCAATAAAAAGTATTTTAAAAAGATTACTGCCTGCATATCATGTTTCATTACGTTTAGAAGAGCAGCTTTATCGCATGGAATATAAAATGGAACTTATGAATAAACGTCAGGAAATGATGTTTTGGTGGTATCTTCGTAAAGATGAAGAGTCGTTAATGGAAACCAAAAAAAGATTTTTTCATAATTTACCTAAAGCTGATGGAATATTAAGATCTATTCAAATGGAATTATTAACAATGATGGATAAATTAAATCAAATTTGTATTTTGCATAATATTTCTTATTGGTTAGATTGTGGAAATTTATTGGGTGCAGTTAGGCATAAAGGATTTGTGCCTTGGGATGATGATATTGATATAGGTATGACAAGAAGAGAATTTGATAAACTATTCGAAATAATAGCAACAGATCCTGATCTTGAAATAAGATATCTTTATGATTATAAAAATATCTATTGTTTTCCAAAAGTTTTTTATAGACATAAAGGTATGCAATGTTTCATAGATATATTGGTTTATGAAGAAATTTGTTGCGGAAGTTTGAGTGATGTTGAGGTTATTTGGAAAGAGCGAAAGTATTTACAAAAGTCTTTTCATAAGGAATTATTCGAATACTTGGGTCCAAACTCTAGGTCAAGTAAATATATAGATATTTTAGAAGAAGAAAGCAGTTATTTTTTTAGAAAAATTTGTCGAAAATATTCTGAAAGAATTTCCGAGCTTTCTAACGGTTGTGAAAAATATTTAATGATATGTTTAGAATTCCCTGTTGATTTATGTACTAAAGCAAGATGTTATCCAAAGGAATGGATGTATCCAATAAAGTTTGCAGAATTTGAAAATTGCGAATTTATGGTTCCAAATTGTGAAGAGATTTATTTACAGAAACTGTATGGTGATATTTATTGTCTCCCTGATGACGCAGGTTATCAAAGACATATAAAAATATAAATAAAAGGAGTAATTAAAATGAATGATGCAAAAAAAATTGAAATGTTGGAAGAAATGATGGAATTAGAACACGGTACGTTGAATGTTGATACCAAGTTAAGTGATTTAGAAGAATGGGATAGTATAGCTCTTATTTCATTTATTGCCTTAATAGATGATGAATTTGACAAAGTTTTAAGAGGTTCTGTTGTAAAACAATCAAAAACAGTAAGTGATTTAATGGCTTTAATGGAGGCCTGATTATATGATTAATCCCATGGAACTTACAGGGAAGCATGTTTTAATTACAGGTGGATCTTCTGGTATTGGTCGAGCTTGTGCCATTCAGGCAAGCAGATTAGGAGCAAAAGTAACTATTATAGCTAGAAACGAAGATAAGCTTAAAGAAACGTTATTTTTAATGGATAACGAAAAAGAACACGCCTATTACCTTAAGGATTTAAGTGACATATCAAGTATTGAGAATTTGGTAAAAACAATAGTTTTGGAAAGAGGTTCTATAGATGGTTTTGTTCATGCAGCAGGTATTGGAAATCCTCGAATGTTAAAAGATTCGAAATATAGTTATGTTAATAAAATGTTTAAAATTCATACATTTGCGTTTATTGAAATAGTGCGTTGTTTATGGTTAAAAGATAATTTAAATGAATTTGCTTCTTTAGTAGGGATATCATCTGTAGCAGCTGAAAAAGGCAATAAATCTCAAAATATATATGCCGCTGCTAAGGGGGCAATGAATAGTTTTGTAAGACCTGCAGCATTGGAGTTATCGAAAAGACATATACGTATTAATACAGTAGGCTTTGCGATGGTAGATACAGACATGTACCAAGAGTTTTTGGATACTGGTGGAGATATTAAAGTCATGGAGAAACAATGTTTAGGCCTTATAGATGTTGAGAATGCTGCTAATAACATAATGTATTTATTGAGTGATACCAGTAAATATATAACAGCAGCCAATTTACCAGTTTATGCTGGTTGTTGAATAGGGAGATAATATGGCAACAGCTATTTTTGATGGTGTAAAAATAACTGGTATGGCTTGTGCTGTACCTAGAAATGTAGATAGGATTTATGAGTTTGTTGAGTCTTTTACGGAAGAAGAAGTAGAAAAGTTTATAAAGACTACTGGAGTAAAAGAGCGCAGGTTTGTTAAAGATAGTCAAACTAATAGTGATCTTTGTTATGAAGCTGCAGAAAGAATAATTGCGCATAAAGGATATGAAAAAGATAGTTTTGATTGTTTGATTTTAGTTACACAAACGCCTGATTATGCAAGACCAGCGACTTCACACATACTTCAGTATAGATTAGGGTTCAATACAAGTTGTATGGTATTTGATATCAATTTGGGTTGTTCCGGTTTCGTTTACGGAGTAAATATTGCTGCCTCGCTAATAAAAGCAGGAACAGCGAAAAGAATATTATTGTGCTGTGGTGAGGCACACACATGTTTGAGCCCGGTTGACAATAAAGCCAGCTCGATGCTTTTCGGTGATGCAGGTTCTGCTATCATTATTGAACCAGGCAATGATACTATCCGTACTTTATTGAAAGCAGATGGAGAAGGATATAAGGCAATTTTAACACCAGGGTTAAATGCAAGGGTAAAGATTGATATAAATAATTTTGATTATGATATGGCCAAAGAAACGATGGACGGAGGGGCTGTTTTTGAGTTTGCTCTTTTAGAGGTTCCGCGTTCGTTTAAAGAATTTTTTAAAACTTTTGGTGGTACAATAGATGATTTTGATTATTGTATATTCCATCAGGCAAATCTGTTTATGTTAGAACATATTCGGAAGAAAATAAAATTGCCCGCTGAAAAAATGCCTGTATCTATGGATAGGTATGGAAATACCAGTAGTGTTAGTATTCCTTTAACAATTGTCGATTTATGTGAAAGAGAACATATAAATAAAACGATACATTTTATAACGTCAGGATTTGGTGTGGGATTGTCATGGGGAATAGCTGATTTTACATTAGAAAAACATGATATTTTGCCTGTGATTGAAACTGACAAATTTTTTAAGGATGCTTTTATAGGTTGAATTGTGTATATATAAATTTTTATTTAGGTGGTATCGGCTGATGATAAAGAACATATTAGAATACTTTGAAAATACAGTAAAAATAAAATCCAATAAAATTGCTGTTGTTGATGGCGATAGAAAGATTGTATTTGCAGAGCTTGCAGGCAAGGCCCGCTCAGTTGGCAGTGCTGTTTTTAACAAGAGTGGGAAAGCTAAAAAAAAGCCCATAGCGGTGTTTTTACCAAAAAGTATTGAAAGTATTATTGCTGATATAGGAATTGTTTATAGTGGTAATGCCTATATGAATTTAGACATAAAAACACCGTTAGAACGTATTTCTAATATTCTGAAATTAGTGGAACCTTTGTTTATTATTACTGATACAAAGTATAAAAATATGATTTTACAGATATTTGATCCTGAAAAGATTTTGGATATTAATGACCTGATTGTGGAAAACGCAGAACATCAAATTTTATTAGAACATTTGGAAACAGTTATTGATACTGATCCATTATGTTTGATTAATACATCCGGTTCTACTGGCACGCCTAAAAGTGTAGTTCTGAATCATAGAAGTTTTATTGATTATACGACATGGGCTATAGAAAAAATAAATTTAAGTGAAGATGAAATTTTTGGAAGCTTGGCTCCAATCGTTTTTGATCACTCAAGTTATGAACTATGTTTAATGATGGTTCATAGTTGTACTATGGTAATAATACCAGAAACATATACTATATTTCCAGTTAAGTTATTGCAATATGTAGCTGATATGAATATAACTTATATTTTTTGGGTTCCAACAATAATGGTTAATATTGCAAATATGGATTTGCTTTCGAAAATACCAATTCCAAATGTAAAAATGGTTTGGTTTGCTGGTGAAGTATTTCCCACTAGGCAGTTTAATTATTGGAGAAATCATTTACCAAATGCTATATTTGTAAATTTATATGGACCAACAGAAGTTACTGTTGATTGTGCTTATTACATTGTTGATAGAGAGATTTTTGATAATGAACCAATTCCTATTGGATATCCGTGTAGAAATACAGATATTATAATACTTAATACAAATAATACTCTTATAACAGAGCCTAATATAGAAGGAGAATTATGTGTTAGAGGTTCTTCGCTTGCAATGGGATATTATAATAATCCAGAAAAAACGGCAGCTGTGTTTGTTCAAAATCCGTTAAATACAGCATATCCTGAATTAATATATCGTACAGGTGATATAGTTTTTATTAATGAATTCGGCGAGCTAGTGTATAAAGGGAGAAATGATAGCCTTATAAAACATATGGGGAAAAGAATAGAATTGGGTGAAATAGAACATATAATTCTTAATACATTACACTTATTAAAAAATGGATGTGCAATATATGACGCAATAAAAAAAGAAATAGTTTTCTTTTACGAGGCTGATAGCAAATATTCTGCTGCAGAATTGCGTAAAGCTATAAGTAAGATGTTACCTAATTATATGATTCCTACAAAATTTATCTGGATGAAAATATTGCCTCGAAATACTAATGGTAAAATAGACAGATTAAAATTAAAAGAAAGTATAGTAGATAATGTTTGATATAGATTTATTTTATGCAAAGATAAATGGATTAAAGAAAAAAAACAGGCATATTCTAACTAATAATTTCTTGAGCAGAAATGAATTATTTGAGATATCGCAAGACGTGAATTCTTTAATTCTTATGCAGGAATCATTAGTAGCTGTGCTGGTAAAAGAGAGAACGTTTTATAGGTTATATTTCCATTCCAATGATTTAGGAAATATACAAGAAATAAAAGTTGTACTGGATTGTACTAATTTACCAATAATTTTAGAGTTAGTTGGTAAAATGGAACAACTTGATTTGCAAGAGGAATATTTTAATAAAGTTTGTTTTAGGCGTTACTCTATTCTAAGTAGGTGGAGAACAAATAAAATAGATATATCGTATAATGCTAAAGATACATTAAAAAGATTCCAGTTTAGTGTGGCGAAAATGAATAATGTTTTAGCCATAGAACAATGTTTTTCAATAGAGTTTGACCATTGGATTTCTCATTTGCCAAATACTAAAAAACTTGAATACTTAATAAACAATAATTTGATTTTTGTTGCAACAGAAGAAGAAAAGTTGGCAGCAGTGGTTTGTCTTGAAAATATTGGTATTAATGGAAAATATCTTTATCAGATTGTAGTAGATAAAAAATATCGACATCAAGGGTTAGGAAAAATGATAGCAAAGTTTGCATTTAGTTATTATGAGAATGATAGTAATTATACGTCATGGGTGGAAGATACTAATTCTTCCAGTCAAAATTTACATTTTCAATTAGGGTTTAGGCGGGAAGATTTGAAAACGATTATTTTAAAATATGATAGGGGATAACTAAAATGAAAAAGATTGTTAATATTTTAAATGACCTTCGGCCAGAATTTAATTTTATAGAAAGTGAAAATTTTATTGAAGATGGCTTTCTAGACTCTTTTGATATCGTATCTTTAGTCAGTTCAGTGGAAGAAGAATATAACATTCTTATTGATGCATTAGATATCTTACCGGAAAATTTTTGCAATGTAGAAGCAATTGAAAATGTTATAAAGAAAAATGGAGGTAAAATAGAATGAAAACAATATTCCGTAATAAAAAAATAAGCGGATTATTAAGTATCATTCCCGAAACAAGCATAAGCTTTGAAGATGAGATAAATAATTATGCATTTCCTACTAAACAAACGTTACGTTTGCAGAAAGTCATGGGGTTTAAGAAACATTCGATAGTAAAAGAAAGCACAGCTACATCCGATTTATGTATTTTTGGTTTGAAGCATATTTTAAATAATGGATTGTTAAAAAAAGAGGAGATTGGTGCTATTGTAGTGGCCTGTTCATATCCAGATCATTTTATTCCTCCGGTAAGCAGTATAATTCATGGAAAACTGGGTTTATCTGAAGATGTGTATTGTGCAGATATTAACCAGGGATGCGTTGGTTTCTTAATGGCGCTAACACATGGATTTATGCTTTTGGAACATATCAAAAATAAAAAAGTAGTGGCTATAGCTGCAGATGTTTTAAGTAAGAAGGTTTCAAAAAAAGATAGAAACAGTTATCCGCTGATCGGCGATGCTGCGGGAATTGTAGTACTTGAAAACTGTGCTGAACATAATGATATTTATACTATCGTCCGCAATAATGGCAGTTTGGGTGATGCTTTAACAATTCCCGCAGGCGGTTCGCGTATGCCAAACACAGAAAAAACTGCTGAACTTGTGGACAAAGATAATGATGGTAATTGGCGTGCTCTTGATAATCTGACGATGAAAGGATCAGATGTTTTTACATTTGTCCAAACTAAAGTACCGACTTTGATTGAGGAATGTTTAAGTTATGCAAATTTAAAAAAAGAGGATATAACCTATTATTTATTTCATCAGCCTAATAGGTTTATGTTAAAAAAACTTGCTGAAAAAATAGGTATACCTTATGAAAAAGTGCCAATGAATATAGTGGAAGAATTTGGTAATTCTTCCGGTGCATGTATACCGGTATGTGCTACATATAATATTTCAGATATATTAAAAGGAGAAAAACACAAATATTGTTTATCTGCTTTTGGCAGTGGACTTACTTGGGAAGCCATGATTATGGACATAGGAGAGCTGGATTTTTGTGAAATGCTTATATCCGATTGCTGATAATGATGTTCATGTGTTTATGATGCCTGTTATAAATTCTAATATGTATGTATTAATAAAAATGGGAGCAGCTCTTATTATAGATCCGTGCGTATCATCGGAAGCAGAATATTTATTAAGTAGCAATAAAGTTGCTCAATGCACTATTTTATTGACACATGAGCATTATGACCATATTTCCGGTATTAATAGATTGAGGAAGCTATTTGGGTGCAAAGTTATTTGCTCTTTAAAATGTGCAGATTTAATTGGCGATTCACATAAAAATGGCGCTAGTACATTTGGAGCATTATTTTTAAGTCATGGTGAAGGGGCCCGGAATATGGTCGAAAAATTATGGGATCCGGAATATTATTGCCGGGCAGATGAGGTCTATAAAGATAAAAAAACATTTTTATGGCAGGAATTAAAAGTAGAAATTCAAGAAACTCCGGGGCACTCACCTGGCAGTCAAATAATTAAAATTAATGATAAAAATGTTTTTTCTGGAGATAGTTTGATTCCAGGGCAGAAAACTATCACAAGATTGCCTGGTGGCAGCAAAAAAATATTTATAGAAAAAACATTACCATATATAGAAAAATTGGATATCGATAGTGTTATTTACCCTGGACATTATAATGTGGTGATGTTACGAAATTTAAAAATTACGGAGAATAGAAATGAATGATCTTCAGAATAGTATGTATGTACTGCTTTGTGAGATAGATGATATATGCCGGAAAAATAATATAAGATATTATTTACATGCAGGTTCTGTTATTGGGGCAGTAAGGCATGAAGGGATTATTCCATGGGATGATGATATTGATATTGCGATGACCAGATCTGAGTGGAATAGATTTTGTGATGCTTTTGAATCAATGAATTTCAAAAATCGTGCCTTGGTGACTTCTAATAAATATAAAGATTATAAATTTACTTATCCTCAATATAAAGATACATCAGGAACCGTATTATATTATAGTGGATTATATGCCGACTTCCCGTTAGGTGCATTTGTAGATATTATCATTTTAGATCCTGTTAAAAATAATGATGATTTTATAAAAGCTCATGTCGAGAATTTAAAACTATTAGCTGAATTAAAGAGTGATTTTTATGTTGTAAATAGGAACTCTAGTTTTAAAAAATGGAAACTATTAAAATATCTTACCAGATTTATTAACAAAGAGAAGATTTGCAGATATTTAGAAAAAAAACTTGAGCTAGTAGATGATGTCGATTGTGATGGCTATATACAAAGGATTGGAGTTTATCCAGTTTATTGGGATAAAAAGTTTTTTGAGGAACCTGAGTATGCAAAAATCAATGATAGGTTTTTTCCTGTCCCAACAAATGTTAAAGAGTATTTACGTTATACCTACGGTGACTCATGGATGATATTTCCTGATGATGCTGGTAAAGCAGGTCACGGATTTAAATTTTTGCCTAATATTACTAAGCAGGAATTTCGGAATGATTATAAGTACTATATCAATGTTAAAAAATATAATTATGCTTGGGAACAATATAAATATTGGAGTTTTAAAGCTATAAAATATGAAGATAATGTAAGGATTTGTAATTCACTTAGAATGGCTGAATTATACGCACTTGCTGTAAATAAAAGAATAGAAGGAATTGATTTAGAAAAATTATATATTAACAAGAGATTTTCTGAAATTTTTGATATTTTAAAAGTCTATTTTGAATATCAGTTAGACAGCCGATTTATAAAAGATAATATAGGTATTCCAGTAAATGGCGTTATAGCTTATTATGCTTGCATGGTTCTTGTTTTAAAGGGTGAATACTATAATGCTGAGAAAATATTAAAAGTTTACAATGGTTTTAAAAAATCCAAAGCAGAAGAAATAAAAAACGCCATTGAAATATCACGAAAATTATCTATTGCAGTATATGAAGAAAATGAGGATACCGATAAAATAAGAGAATTGTTAGATGTGTCATTATCATTATATCCACATCATGTTGATTTTATCGCAGCAAAATGCAATTTATTATTAAAAGAAAATAATCTAAATGCCTTAAAAGTAAAAAAGATTTGCCAAGAGAATTTAGAATATCATAAAAATAACGCTTGGCTGTTAAAATATTTGGCAGATTCAGAATTATTATTAGAAAATATTTCTACTGCTATAGAATTATATCAGATTGCTTATAGTAACACTAATAATGGTATGCTGAGATTGCAGATCATGGAGATTGGCAAGAAATATGAAGTGCAATTAAACGAAAATGCATCAGATAAAATACATAATGAAGAATATATTTTATTGGTGAAAACCGCACAAGAAAAAATACTGACATTATTAGGCGAATTAGATGAAATTTGTAAAAGAAATGGTATACCGTATTTTTTAGGTGGCTATTTGGCTGCAGAAGCAGTGGAATTAGGGACTTTTGCTCCAGAGTGTTGCTCTGCATACATAGTGTTAAATCCAAATTATAGAAAACAATTTATAGATGCCGTAAAACAAGGTTTAAAAGATAACAGATTTTTAGAATCTTTTGAAAGTAATAAAAATTATCCTGATTTTTCAATGAGGTATGGAAATACAGAGACAGTTGTTTTTGACTTGAGGGAAGAAGGTTTTTATCAATACAATGGACTTAATATTACTATATTGTTTGTAAAACCGAAGAAAAAAAATAATTTAATGCAAAAATTCAATGCTGGATTATATGCTGCTATAGAAGCCGCTGCTTTTTCCAGTGTATTTAATAATACTTCAAATAAAAAAATTATTGCTGGTATTTTAGCAAAAATGATGTTTTTGATTTTGGGGAAGAAATTATCTAAAAATATTGTTTGGAATTTAATATATACAAAGAAGAAAAAATCAAACATTCTAACAGGAAGTATAAAAACATATTGGTATAAAGAAATTAATTTACCGGAATTGGATTTTTTAAAAAAACAAGTATGTAGTTTAAATGATTTTAAATTTTATGTTCCAGTTAATTATATTCAGTATATTAGAGGGCAAGTAATAAGCAACTGGGATATTGGAACTCCAATAGGTAAAGTATTAAAAGCGGATATTATCGCTGCAATGGATGTATCTGCAGAAGCATATTTAAAAGTTTTAATAAACTTACGACTAAAAAATAAGTTCTTTAAAAATTGGAGCAGGTTGGTGAGATGTAATAAATGTTGTTCTAAATATACGTGGTATGGGACAAGCTATGCATGGAAGATGGCTAATAGATCATTTGAACGTTTAAGCTTATGGCAAAAATATGCGCCTTTAAAATATAATATCATGAACCTTTATAAAAAAGATCGATTTGATACTTTAGAAATTATTTTAAGTGATTACATTGATTGCTTAGTAAAAAATGCAAAAAATGCTGTTGCTATTATTTTCGATGAAGAAATATTTTGGGTGACATGGGAAATGTTTAGACGAGAAGGTCGCTTAGGTATAATTAAAAATATTATACCTAAGATACCTGCGATGCATTTAAATCAAATATTGTTGTCGTGTGGGAGTGTGAGTAGGATGAAAAAAGCCGAAATTAATGATCAGGAAAAAATATTGAAATATTTGGAACAGGATATAGAAAACGGCCTATATATGTATGCTGATATTTCTAAATACGGGTTAAATAGTGATAATTTATTAATATGGTATGATACTGATGATATAGGTATTAGGATGGTTGTTATGAAATATCATAACAGTTTTCAAGTTTATACAAATAGGGGGTTTAATAATGTTGATGGTGTTTTAGACCTTATTTATAAATTTCGACCATATGGTATTGCTGGTAGAAAAGATATAATACTGAATTTAGAAAAACAGCTAATTGATGTGTATAAATCTGAGTATGGTGTAATTTTTAAAGGTAAAGATATATCTAAAGAAAAACTTATGAGAGCGTTGGACAATAGTGAGGTGAAAATAGAATTAGCCAAAGAAACTGATGCTGAAAATATTGCTGAGCTCATTTGCATGGATAAAGAGTTAGGAAGCGTTTATACTGTTTCGTCATTAACAAGTGAGCTAAAAGAGCGTATAAATACAGGAATGGGAAGGAGTTATATTATTCGAGCTGATGGTAAAATAGTTGCTCATAACGCAACATATGCAGAAAGTGATAAATTTGTCATTGTCAGTGGATTGATGGTGCATCCAGACTATCGTGATACTGATTATGCATATTGGATTGATTTAAAATCTAGTTTAGAATTTCAAAATGAAGGTAAATCAAGATTCTTTTTTGCATTGAGTAATAAAATAATACGTTGGCATAAAAGACTTGGAACTCAAATTGTTGCAGAATACGGGAAACTTTCGTTAAAGGATAAGAAGTGAGATTTTATGAATACTTTATTGGTGATTATATGATGCATCGGTTATTGAACAATCAATTTTTATTTTCTGAATTGGTAAAACGAGATTTTAAAAAAAAATATAAGCGTACAGTTTTGGGTATGTTATGGAGTATATTGTCGCCGCTATTTATGCTTGCAGTAATGGCAGTAATATTTGCTCAATTTTTTGGAAATAATACTGAACATTACATTATATATCTTTTCAGTGGGCAGATAATTTTTAATTATTTTATGGAGTCAACCAGTGAGGGCATGAATTCGCTTGTTGCTAATGCCAGCATTTTCACTAAAATCAATGTGCCTAAATATTTATTTTTGTTTTCTAAAAATATATCGGCATTAATAAATTTTGGCTTAATTTTGGTAGTTTATTTTTTCTTTGTTTACTTAAATGGTATTGCTTTTTCATGGAAGTTTATATTGTTGATTTATCCTGTAATTTGTTTAATTACTATTAATTTAGGAATGGGATTGATTTTATCAGCATTATTTATATTCTTTAGAGATATTGAGTATATTTATAGGCTGTTCATGCAGGTTGTAATGTATGGGTCTGCTATTTTTTATAACATCAGTGGTTTGCCTGAACATATTCAAAAGTTTTTTTATTTAAATCCTATCTTTACATGTATAGCATATTTTAGAACTGTCGTAATCAAAAATAATGTGCCTGATTTATATTTACATTGTTTATTAGCATTTTATGCCATTACTTTACTTCTTATTGGTTGCTATATTTATAAAAAATATAATTATCGTTTTTTATATTATGTTTAGTTGAAAGGATAGGGAATGGAAATTTTAAAAGTAAATAATGTTTCAATTAAATATATGACAGGTGATTTTAAAGATATTGGGTTAAAGGAATATGTTGTGAGAAAGCTTCAAGGAAATTATAATTCTGTGGAGTTTTGGGCAAATAGAAACATATCTTTTGCGTTAGAAACAGGTGATATGTTAGGGATAATAGGTGCTAATGGAGCTGGAAAATCAACTTTATTAAAAGCAATATCTGGCATAATGCTACCATCGGAAGGATATGTGGAAAGAACTGGTAAGATTGCTGCGTTGCTTGAATTGGCAAGTGGTTTTGATGGAGACTTAACTGTTAAGGAAAATGCATATCTGAGAGGAGCAATGCTTGGTTATACTCGTGATTTTATGGATAGAACATATACCCGAATAATAGAATTTGCTGAATTGACAGCTTTTGAAGATAGGCCATTTAAACAGTTATCTTCAGGAATGAAGTCGCGTTTGGCTTTTTCAATAGCTTCTATGGTAAAACCAGATATTTTGATTTTAGATGAAGTATTATCTGTAGGTGATGGAGCTTTTAGAAAAAAAAGTGAAGCAAAAATGAAAGAAATTATAAATGGTGGTGCAACTACTATTTTAGTTTCACATTCATTAGTACAAGTTAGAACTATGTGCAACAAAATACTTTGGCTTAATAAAGGAAAACAAGTAACATTTGGAAATGAAGTTGGTAAAATTTGTGATGATTATCAAAAATTTTTAGATGGCAAATTAATAATATGATTATTCATAATCCTTGTATATTATGCAAAGATTGTGAATAAATAATTAGAGATTAAGGCTTGGAGGAAATTTTATTGTGATTAAACGAAATGTTTTACTTAATCCAGGGCCGTCTACTACGACGGACACTGTAAAGATGGCACAGGTTGTACCGGATATCTGCCCTCGTGAGAGCGAATTTGCTGAAATATTAAAAGCGATGCGCAGTGACTTATTAAAAATTGTGCATGCCGATCCAAACGAATATACATCAGTATTGTTTTGTGGGTCAGGTACTTTAAATATAGATGTTTGTATTAATTCGTTATTACCGCTGGGAAAAAAAGTGCTAATAATTAATAATGGGGCATATAGCACTCGTGCTGTAGAAATTTGTCAATATTATGGTCTTCCTTATATTGATTTACAGTTCCCTGTTAGTCAACAACCTGATCTTGGAATGATAGAAAAAACATTGCAGGAGAATCATGATATTGCATTAGTGCACACTACTCATAATGAAACAGGTACTGGCATTTTAAATCCAATTCGTGAGATTGGTGCTATAGTTCATAAATATAATGCGGTATTTACAGTGGATACAACATCTACTTTAGCAATGAGGCCTATAAACATAGCTGAATATAACATTGATTTTTGTATGGCATCCGCTCAAAAGGGCCTAATGGCTATGACGGGGCTTTCTTTTATCATTGGGAAAACATATATTATTAAATTATCCCAAAAATATCCTAAACGATCTTATTATTGTAATTTATATCTACAATATGAATATTTTGAAAAAACGGGGGAGATGCATTTTACTCCGCCGGTACAAACTATTTATGCAGCAAAGCAAGCTTTACAGGAATATTTTGCTGAAGGAGAACAGGCAAAGTGGGAACGACATACCAGAGTATTTAATGCTATACATGAAGGGTTGCAAAAACTGGGATTTAAAAATCTTATAAAACGTGAGTGGCAGTCAGGACTTGTAGTTTCTGTTATATACCCTGATGACAAAAATTGGGATTTTATGAAAATACATGATTTTTGTTATAAGCAAGGTTTTACGATTTATCCTGGGAAGATATCCACTAATGATACTTTCAGGCTTTGTGCACTGGGTGCTATTGATGAAGAAGATATTAAAGAATTTTTTGTTGTGTTTCGCAAAGCACTTGAATATTATGATATCGCAATACCAGTTAAATATAATAATTAAGTACTAAATATATTCAAAAGTTGCCAATATATTTAAAGTAGCAGATTGGAGATAGAAATGAAAAAAGTTTATGCTTGTTTTACTACGGATGTTATTCATGAAGGGCATTTAAATATTATAAAAGAAGCACAAAAATTTGGGGAAGTAGTTGTTGGTGTACTAAGTGATTCAGCATTGATTAGGTTTAATAGGTTTCCTACGATTAGCCTGGATGACAGGATTGGTCTTATAAAAAACATAGAAGGGATAAGTGAAGTAATTATACAGGAGGATGTAATGTATGATGAAGTTATTAATAAAATACGTCCAGATTATGTCATTCATGGCGATAATTGGTTGCAGGGACCGACAAAAGCTATTCGTGACAATGTTGAAGAATGTTTAAAAAAGTATGGTGGAAAAATTATTGATATTCCGTATACCTATAATTCGGAAGTAAAGCGTATTGATGAAAGAATAAAAGAAAAGTTAGCTATGCCTGAATTTCGTCGAAAACGTTTGCGTCAAATGTTTGGAATTCGTTCTATAGTAAAGGCTATAGAGGTACATAGCGGCTTGACAGGTTTGTTGGCAGAAAAAACTGTTGTAGAACATGATGGAGAACTAGACCAATTTGATGCTATGTGGATTAGTTCTCTTTGTGATTCAACAGCTAAAGGGAAACCTGATATAGAATTGGTAGATATGACTTCGCGTTTTAGAACTATTGATGATGTTATGGAAGTTACGACTAAACCAATCATATTTGATGGAGATACAGGTGGAATGGTCGAACATTTTGTTTATACTGTACGTTCGCTAGAAAGAATGGGCGTATCTGCAATTATTATTGAAGATAAAACAGGGTTAAAAAAGAATTCCTTGTTTGGTAATGATGTTGTGCAAATGCAGGATAGTATTGAACATTTTTGTGAAAAGATTTCTGCAGGGAAAAAGGTACAGTTAACAGATGATTTTATGATTATTGCGAGAATAGAGAGCCTCATCTTGGAAAAAGGTATAGAAGACGCACTTAAGCGAGCGAGGGCGTATATTCAAGCTGGAGCTGATGGAATTATGATCCATAGTCGTGAAAAAGACCCAAGTGAAATTTTTGCATTTTGTGATGCTTTTCGTTTGGAAAATAAAGAAACACCACTTGTAGTTGTGCCCACTGCTTTTAATTCTGTTACAGAAAATGAACTTGCATTTCATGGGGTGAACCTTGTTATATATGCAAACCAACTTACAAGAAGTGCCTTTCCGGCAATGCAACAAACCGCAGAAGATATTTTGCGATTTCATCGCGCACAGGAAGTTGATGGAAGGTTAATGCCGGTCAAAAATATAATTACTCTAATCGATGAGTTGTAAAAAGATTTTAAGTTATTTGGGGAATATAGAGAAATTTTATTGTAGGGAGAATTGTGATGGAGAATGCTATTATAATGGCTGCTGGATTAGGATCAAGGATGTGGCCCCTAACTGAACATATGCCTAAACCGTTGATTCAAGTTCATGGTAAACCTATGATAGAGACTATAATAGAAGGTTTGCGGCGGAGAAATATTGACAAGATCACAGTTGTAGTTGGTTATCTTGGCAAAATGTTTTTGTATCTTGAAAAGAAATATGATAATGTTCAGATAATAAATAACCGTGATTATTTGACTGTAAATAATATATCTTCTTTATATACAGCTAGCGGTATGTTAAGGCAGGGTAGTTGTTTTATTTGTGAAGCAGATTTATGCATAATTGATGCAACGATTTTTGATAAGGACTTTGATGAATCTTGTTATTATGGAAAAATGGTTGAGGGTCATTCTGATGATTGGATATTTGAGCAAGATGTCAATGGTTACATTAGTCGAGTCGGGAAAATAGGTGATAATTGTTATAATATGGTCGGGGTTGCTTATTTTAAAGAACATGATGCAGCCCTCTTGGCAGATTTTATAGAAAAATCATATGGTGCTGATGGATATGAAGAAATGTTTTGGGATGATGTAGTTAATTATAATTTGGATAAATTAAAATTGAAAGTGAATCCTGTATTAGAAAACCAAATTATAGAAATTGATACAGTAGAAGAATTGAATAAAATAAATTTGTCAGATAAGGTGAAAATATGAATGTTGAAAAGATTGTAGAATTAATAGGGTCAGATTTTTATGTAGGTGTACCTGATTCACAATTAAAGCCATTGTGTGATTATCTGATGAATACTTATGATATTGACCCTATTCACCATATGATAGGAGCTAACGAAGGGACCTGCGTGGCGTTGGCGGCAGGATATCATTTAGCGACAGGGAAAATACCAGTCGTTTATATGCAAAACAGTGGCGAGGGTAATATCATAAATCCGGTAGCATCGTTGTTAAATGATAAAGTATATGCGGTGCCTATGGTTTTTATTATTGGCTGGCGTGGAGAACCTGGTATATATGATGAACCACAGCATATATACCAGGGAGAAATAACGATAAAACTTCTCGAAGATATGGATATTAAGAATTTCATTATAAGCGAAGAAACTACAGAAGAAGAAATAAATTCTGTTATGAGAGCATTTAGAATAGAACTTGCAAAAGGTAAGAGTGTAGCATTTGTTGTTCGAAAAGGCTCCATCACTTATGCTGAGAATGTAAAATATACCAATCAAAATAAGATGATCAGGGAAGAAATTATTAGGCATATTGTAAGATTTACAGGTGAGGATCCTATTATTTCTACTACAGGAAAAGCAAGTCGCGAATTGTTTGAAATAAGAACAGAGAATGGACAAAGTCATAAATGTGACTTTTTGACTGTCGGATCTATGGGGCACAGTTCTTCCATTGCGCTTGGTATTGCCGTGCATAAAACAACTGCTAAAGTATGGTGTATAGATGGTGATGGGGCAGTCTTAATGCATATGGGAGCGTTAGCGGTTATTGGAAGTAATAAACCCAAAAACATGGTTCATATAGTTATCAATAATGAGGCACACGAAACTGTAGGTGGTATGCCAACTGTTTCGAAAAGTATGGACTTTGTTGAAATAGCTAGGGGTTGTGGTTATCCTTATGCGACGTGTGTTAACACATTCGAGGATTTGGATGTTGAATTAAAATTAGCAAAAGACATGAAACAGCTTTGTTTAATCGAAGTAAAATGTTCCATTGGGGCAAGATCTAACTTAGGTAGGCCTACGACTACAGCTATTGAAAACAAAAAGAATTTTATGGAACATTTGTCTGATTTTTAGATAAATAGTGCGAATTATTAAGAATTATAAAAGAGGATAATAATGTATATTAAACGCCACTTAGAAGCGACAATTACGAAATTAAATAGTTGTTTTAAGGTGCTGCTTGTTACGGGGCCGCGACAGGTGGGTAAAACTACTTTATTGCGCAGGCTTGCTGCGGTCGATCGTACCTATGTGACGATGGACGATATCAGTGTACGCAGCCTGGCAATGACTGAGCCGGCGTTATTTCTGCAGCGTTACAAACCGCCGCTTTTGATTGATGAGATTCAGCTGGCTCCTAAGCTGTTGCCGTATCTTAAAATGTATGTGGACGAACAGGGGCAAAACGGTGATTTCTGGCTGACCGGGTCACAGGCTTTTGAGTTGATGCACGGTGTCAGTGAGAGTTTGGCAGGAAGGATCGGTATCGTTAATTTATTGGGTTTGAGTTATGGTGAATTGATCGATCGTCCTGCCGGGCCTTTTGTGCCGGAAAATGAATTTTTGCTGAGCCGTGTGAAGGAGTCGCCTTTGTTACCGATGAGTGATCTATTTGATCAGATTTGGCAAGGCAGTATGCCAGCGTTGAATAGTGCTTCTGAACAGGATTGGAACTGCTATTATTCATCTTATGTACAGACTTTTCTACAGCGTGATGTAAAAGAATTGGCACAGGTGAATGATGAATTGCAATTTTACAGGTTCTTATGTGCTGCCGCCAGCTATACCGGCAGTATGCTTAATTACGCAGCTTTGGCTAAAGAGGTAGAGATAACTCCACCGACAGCTAAACAGTGGCTAAAGGTTTTGGCAGCAGCGGGACTGGTATATTTTTTGGAACCGTTTGCGCATCCTAACTTAAAATATGCAGTCAAAGCGCCAAAGCTTTATTTTACTGATACTGGACTTGCTGCATATTTGCTGCGTTGGAGCAGTGCAGCAACGTTGGAAGCCGGGGCAATGGCGTCTAATTTTTTTGAAACATGGGTTGTTAATGAGATTTATAAAAGCTTTATTAACTGCGGTCAGATCCCGCCTCTTAGTTATTTTCGTGATTTCAATACCAAAGAAGTCGAACTTTTGATTGAGACAGATGGATGTGTATATCCTTTAGCAATTCGTAAAAGTGCACAGCCAGTAAAAGAAATTAAGAAGTTTGAAATTTTGAAACCGATTGCAGAAGGTGAAAAAGCCTTGAGAATTGGCTCCGGCGGTGTTGTTTGCCTGGCAAACGATTTATTGCCTGTTGATGCTAAGAACTGGTATATACCTGTGGGCTTATTATAAAAAAACAGACTGCCATTTAACGGCAGTCTGTTTTTTTATAATAAATGTTTATTTTGTATATTTTCGGATAAATCTGTCAAGACGTGTTAATGCTTCCCGCAGATTATCTTCGCTGTAAGCATAAGAACAGCGGATAAAGCCTTCACCGCTGGCTCCGAAGCTGCTGCCGGGGATAACCAGCACTTCTTCTTCTGTAAGCAGTTTTTCAACAAATTCCATACTCGTGAGCCCTGTTTGTTTAATACAGGGGAATACATAAAAGGCACCTTCTGGTTCATAAAGGGGCAGCCCGATTTTCTTAAAGCCGTCGATCATGATCTGACGGCGCTTTTCATATTCGGCAACCATTGCCAGCATGTCGTTTTCACAATATTTTAAAGCAGCTATAGCACCGTATTGAGCTGTGATATTGGCACAGAGTACTACATTTTGATGGAGCAGGTTTGCCGCCTGGACGAATGCTGCAGGAGCGGTAAAATAACCTAACCGCAGGCCGGTCATGGCATAAGCTTTTGAAAATCCGTTTAAAACTACTGTGCGGTCTTTGAACTCAGGGAAAGCTGTGAACATAGTATGTTTTTTGCCGCCATAAGTCAGGTGAGCATAAAGTTCATCAGAAATAATCATAATATCATGTTTAACAGCCCAGTCGCCAATAGCCTTGATTTGCTCTTTGCTCATAATAGCACCTGTAGGATTGTTGGGATAGCCAAGGAGTATAGCGCGAGTTTTATCAGTCACTGCTTTTTCCAGATCTGTGACCGTGGGAACAAAGCCGTTTTCCAGTTTGGTTTTTACCGGTACCGCTTTTCCGCCTGCTAAAATGATGCAGGCTTTATTAGCAACATAACAGGGCTCGGGAATAATGATTTCGCCATCAGGGACCATAATGGTGCGGATAACGACGTCTAATGCTTCGCTTACACCTACAGTCACCATAATTTCAGTTTTGGGGTCGTATTGCACGCCATAGTTTTTGTAAGTGTCAGCAGCTATTGCTTCGCGCAGTTCCAGCATTCCCAGTGTAGAGGTATAGTTGCTTTTTCCTGCATTCAGACTGTCGATACAGGCTGCACGTACTTTTGCTGGAATATCAAAATCAGGTTCACCTACGCTGAGTGGTACAATGTTAGGATTGTTGGCTGTTATTTCTAAAAATTTTGCCAATCCGGAGGGCGGAAGGGCTTTAATAAAGGGAGAGATCATTTTATCGATGTTGAAGCTCATGGAAGTCATTCCACCTTTCATAATAAATATAGAAACAATAAACAAATCAAATCTAACACATCTGTATATAGCTGGCAAGTTTAATTATTAAAATATTTTGTATACATGTTAAGTGTAAAGTATTAAACAAATTTTGCTGATCGTTATGAATAAAAGCTTGTGCAGAGGCCGTAACTATGGTATAATATCACACGGTGTAAAAATACACACGCAGAATGATCACCCGCTGTCCGCTTGCGGTAAGGGTTAGAGACGATTTCTGCGGAGGAAAAAACAGGAGGCAAATAAAAATGGCTATTATTTCCATGAAACAATTACTTGAAGCTGGTGTTCATTTCGGTCACCAAACCCGTCGCTGGAACCCTAAGATGGCTCCGTACATCTTCACTGAAAGAAACGGCATCTACATCATCGACCTGCAGAAAACCGTTAAAAAAGTTGAAGAATGTTACAACTTCCTGCGCGATGTTGCTGCCCGCGGCGAAAATATTTTGTTCGTTGGTACTAAAAAACAAGCTCAAGAAGCTATGCGCGAAGAAGCGTTACGCTGCAACATGTTCTATGTAAACGAACGTTGGTTGGGTGGTATGCTGACTAACTTCAAAACTATCCAAACCCGTATCAACCGTTTACGTAAGCTGGAAGCTATGGAAGCTGACGGAACTTTTGATGTACTGCCGAAAAAAGAAGTTATCGGTCTTCGTCTTGAGATGGAAAAACTTACTAAATATCTTGGCGGTATCAAAGATATGAAAAAATTGCCGGGTGCTCTCTTCATTGTTGATCCCCGCAAAGAAAATATTGCTGTGCTTGAAGCACGCAAACTGAATATTCCTATTGTTGCTACTGTTGACACTAACTGCGATCCTGACGTTATCGATCATGTGATTCCCGCTAACGACGACGCTATTCGTGCAGTAAAACTTTTAACTGCAAAAATGGCTGACGCTGTTTTGGAAGGTCGTCAAGGTATGCAAATGGAAGAAGCTGCTGAAGTTGAAGAAGTTGCAGCTGAAGACGCTGAATAATAATCAAATACTGGAGGACGAATAAATGGCTGAAATTACTGCTGCATTAGTAAAAGAACTGCGTGAACGTACTGGCGCAGGTATGATGGACTGCAAAAAAGCTTTGAGCGCAACCGATGGCGATCTTGAAAAAGCAATCGACTTCCTGCGTGAAAAAGGTTTGGCTGCTGCTGCTAAAAAAGCTGGACGTGTAGCTGCTGAAGGTTTAGTTGAAGCTTATATCCATGGCGGCGGACGTATCGGCGTTTTGGTAGAAGTTAACTGCGAAACTGACTTTGTTGCTAAAACTGATGCTTTCAAAGAATTGGTAAAAGACATTGCTATGCATATTGCTGCAACGAATCCGTCTTACCTCAAACGCGAAGAAGTTCCTACTGCTGAACTTGAGCATGAACAAGCTGTTTTGGCTGAACAGGCTCGCAACGAAGGCAAACCTGAAAAAATCATTGAAAAAATGGTTGCAGGACGTATCGAGAAATACTATAAAGAAGTATGCTTGATGGAACAACCTTTCGTTAAAGATCCCGACAAAACTATTTCTGATTTGATTACCGAATCAATTGCTAAAATCGGTGAGAATATTTCTATTCGCCGTTTCACCCGTTATCAACTGGGCGAAGGCATTGAGAAAAAAGAAGAAAACTTTGCAGAAGAAGTTATGTCTTTCGTAAAATAATGAGAAACCGCATAAGAGAACACTTCGGTGTTCTCTTATTTTTTGCCCGAATGGCTGTAGTTCACAAAAAACTCAAGGTAAAAAAGAGGAAATATTGGTAAAATGTAGAATATGAAATAGGATATAGAGTTGCAGAAAATAGGAGGTCGTGGAAGTGGCGGAGAAATCGAAGTATAAGCGTGTCATTTTAAAATTGAGCGGTGAAGCTTTAGCTGGTGATAAAGGGTTCGGTATTGACCCGGAAACGGTTGAGTCCATAGCTTCACAAATCAAAGATGTTACGGAATGTGGTTTAGAAGTCGCTATTGTCAACGGCGGTGGCAACATCTGGCGTGGTTTATCGGGAAGTTCGAAAGGTATGGACCGCGCTACTGCAGATTATATGGGAATGCTTGCCACAGTTATCAATTCTCTGGCGCTGCAGGATGCTTTGGAGACTTTGGGAGTCCCAACACGTGTGCAAACAGCGATCGAAATGCGTCAGATTGCAGAAACGTATATTCGCAGACGTGCCATACGTCATATGGAAAAAGAGCGTGTAGTTATTTTTGCCGCTGGTACTGGTAATCCTTACTTTTCAACAGATACCACTGCTGCTTTAAGGGCGGCCGAGGTAGAAGCCGATGCGATTTTGATGGCTAAAAAGGGTGTTGACGGTGTTTATGATTGCGATCCGGCTAAAAATAAAGATGCGGTAATGTTTGAAAAACTTGATTATATCGAAGTTATTCAAAGAAAATTGAGTGTAATGGATTCTACGGCAATCAGTCTTTGCATGGATAATAAAATTCCTATCGTAGTATTTAATATTGATAAACCGGGTAACATTTTGCGTGCTGCCTTAGGCGAAGAGATCGGTACCCTGGTGGGAGGGAAATAATCATGGCAACAGTAAAAGAAATCATTGAATTAGCAGAAAGTAAAATGCACAAAACTACTGACGTACTGCGCGTAGATCTTGCTTCTGTTCGTGCAGGACGTGCTACTCCGGCTCTGCTGGAAAAGGTTATGGTAGATTATTACGGCACACCGACACCTGTTAACCAGGTAGCAAGCGTTACTGTACCTGAACCGAGAATGATCATTATCCAGCCTTGGGAGAAGAATCTTCTGAAGGATATTGAAAGAGCTATTATGAAATCTGATTTGGGATTGAACCCTAACAGTGATGGTGCTGTAATTCGGTTGAATCTGCCGCAGCTGACAGAAGAACGCCGTAAAGAGATTGTAAAAACTGTTCATAAAAAATCTGAAGATGCACGTGTGATTGTGCGTAATCTGCGCCGTGACGCCAACGATGCTGTTAAGAAAGCAGAGAAGGCTAAAGAAATCACTGAAGATGAAGCTAAAAAGGGTACTGATGATATTCAGAAAATGACTGATAAAATTATCAAGGAAATCGATAATATCATGGCTAATAAAGAAAAGGAAGTTATGGAGATCTGATGCTGATACCTGATGTGTTGGCACTGCCTTTGGCAGAAGCTATTGCCAGACTGGAAGCTGCCGAGATCGGATATACGGTTGCTGATACGCAGCCGCCGCGCCGGCAAAACGAAGTTGTGGCGGAGAAGATAGCTGTTGAATATGTGGTTAGGCAGAGTTTGCTGTCTGACAATAAAGTAGCTCTTGTAACAGTAAAAAAATATAGAAAGGAGGTGCTGGAGAATGGCATTAGTAATCAATAAAGACGAATGTATCGGTTGCGGTTCCTGCGCTTCTACCTGCCCCGTAGGTGCTATTAAAGAAGCTGACGGTAAATATGAAATCGGTGATGAATGTGTTGAATGCGGCGCTTGCGCTGGTGTTTGCCCTGTAGGTGCTATTAAACAACCTTGATTTTAAGTTTTTAGGACTGCAAGGCCCCCTCTTAGAGGGGGTCTGTCAGTTTTATTTATTCCAGGGAAGGGTTGGTGTGCTTGTGTTTAACAGCTTGTTCAAAATCAAGAAGAATACAAACCCCGACGTAAATATCGATATCGATGGTATTAATTTGGCTAATGTGCCGCAGCATATAGCAATTATTATGGACGGTAATGGCCGTTGGGCTAAAGCGCAGGGAAAAGTGCGAACATTTGGGCATCAGGCCGGAGCTGAAACTTTAAAAACTATTGTTAAAATTGCTGATAAAATTGGTGTTAAAGTTATCAGCGCGTATGCTTTTTCAACAGAAAATTGGAAACGGCCTGTTACTGAGGTCAGTTTTATTATGGAGCTTTTAAGCCGTTATCTGACCAGTGAGATTGAAGAATTTAATCGAAATAATGTTCAGGTTCGTTTTATGGGTTCACGTGAAGGTTTGCCGGAAGTTGTAAAACAGAAAATGGACCACGCTGTGGAAGCAACTAAAAACAATACCGGTATTATTTTAAACTTGGCAATAAACTACGGTGGGCAGGCCGAAATTTTACAGGCAATACAGCGTATTGCGGCAGATACCGAAAAAGGCTTGCTGAAAGTAGAAGATATACAGGCAGAAACTTTTGAAAATTATCTTTATACGGCTGGCTTGCCTGCGCCTGATCTTTTGATCAGACCAGGAGGAGATAATCGTATCAGTAATTTTATGCTGTGGCAAATCGCATATGCGGAAATTTGGACTACAGATGCATATTGGCCTGCTTTTACCCCTGAAATGTTCTTGCAGGCAATCAAAGAATATCAGGGACGCGAACGACGCTTTGGCGGGTTAGTGACAAAATAAATTAAGCAGGTGTAAAAGATATGTTGACTCGTATTTTGACAGGTTTGGTAGGCGTTCCGATAGTAGTATGGCTGCTTCATAGCGGCGGTATGCTTTTTAATGCTGCAATATTTGTACTGGCAGCTATCGGCTGGCTGGAATTTTATAATATGGCCAAAAATAAAGGCTATAATGTTTTTTATTTTTCGTCCGGTATTATGACGTTGGTGCTGGTAGGAAGTTTGATGTATTTGGATGATTCTATTTATACATTATATTCACTGCCGCTTTTTCTGGTCGTAACTATTATTGCTATTTTACTGGAAGGCCTGCATAAGCACTGTAAAGGTCATTTGGTTGAGAATGTTGGTTTGTCGGTTATGGCGGTTTTATATATCGGCATTCTGTTTTTTCACTTTGGTCTTTTAAGGCAGTTACCATTTGAACCGGTGGTTATTGGTTCATTTGTTTTAGAAGGCGGCGAATGTTTTTTCTGGCTGATTATGCTTGGAACATGGGCCAGTGATACTTTTGCTTATTTTGTCGGCTGTGCGATCGGTAAACGCAAGTTGTGTCCAAATGTCAGTCCTAATAAATCTGTAGAAGGAGCTGCAGCCGGATTTATCGGCTGTCTGGCTGTAATGGTTTATTTGGGAGTAAAGGTGTTAGATATGGAGATAGTACAGGCAGCTGCATTAGGTTTATGCGTAGCTGTTTTTGCGCCGCTGGGAGATTTGGTAGAGTCGATTTTGAAACGTTCCTTTGGCGTTAAAGACTCTGGTAAGATTTTTCCAGGCCATGGTGGAGTTTTAGATCGTTGTGACAGCTTGTTGTTTGCCATACCGCTTGGCTATTATGTTTTAGTGTTTTCGGTTTTGTTGACTAAAACACACTGATTATATTATTCGGAGGCTTCAAAATGAAAAATGTTTCCGTGCTTGGCAGTACCGGGTCCATTGGTAAACAGACATTAGAGGTTGCTGCAGCTAATCCTGATAAGATAAAAATCAGAGCGTTGGCGGCACATACAAGTGACGTTTTATTGGAAGAACAGATTAATATTTTTCAGCCTGATATTGCGGCGCTTTCTGATGAGGCCGCTGCAGAGCGGTTGAAAAAACGTTATACCGGCAAGACGAAAATCCTTGCAGGAGAAGCGGGTCTTTTGGAAGTGGCTACGTTCAGCGAAGTTGACACAGTTTTAGCTTCAATGGTCGGTTATGCCGGTCTGAGACCTACTCTGGCTGCGATTGAGCATGGTAAAGACATCGCTTTGGCTAATAAAGAAACGCTGGTTGCTGCAGGAAGTATTGTTATGAGTGCGGTAGCAGAGCACAATGTTACTTTATTGCCGGTCGACAGTGAACACAGTGCCATTTTTCAAGCTTTGGCAGGTGGCAAACATCAGGAAGTTAAGCGGTTGCTGATAACTGCTTCTGGCGGTCCTTTTCGTGGTAAAAGTAAAGCTGAGCTTGAAAATGTGACTTTAGAACAGTGTTTGAAGCATCCAAATTGGAGTATGGGCAGAAAAATAACTGTTGATTCTTCTACTTTGGCTAATAAAGGGTTGGAAGTTATTGAGGCGCATTGGCTTTTTGACATGCCTTATGAAAAAATCGATGTAGTTGTACATCCGCAGAGCGTAATTCATTCTTTGGTTGAATATCAGGATGGTTCTGTTTTGGCTCAGTTGGGACTGCCCGATATGCGTTTGCCGATACAGTACGCTTTTTCATATCCAGAGCGATTTGATAATGCTTTCGGACAGCTGGATTTAGTAAAAGCAGGTCAATTGACGTTTGAAGCTCCTGATTTGGAAGCATTTCCGGCACTGAAACTTGCTGTCGAATGTGGTAAAGCAGGAGGTACCTTACCTTGTGCATTTAATGCGGCTAATGAAGAATCTGTTTACGCATTTTTGGACAATAAGATTAAATACCTTGATATTCCGATGACTATAGAAAAGATTATTGTCAGACATCAGAATATATTGCAGCCTGTTATTGAGGATATAGAGCAGACAGATGCTGAAACTCGCAGGCTGACCAGAGAAATTTTAAAAAACTTGTAATGAGAGGGGGAACTCGGACATGACAACTATTTTAGCGGCTATTTTTGTTTTTGGTGTTTTGATCACCGTACATGAATTCGGCCACTTTATTACGGCAAAAATGACAGGCATGCGCGTGGACGAGTTTGCCATTGGTTTCGGACCCAACATTTTTCAGAAAAAAGTTGGTGAGACCCTATATAGCTTAAGAATTATTCCTTTAGGCGGGTATAATAAAATAGCCGGTATGGATCCGGAAGAGCCTGACAGCGATGATTCTTTTAAGTCAAAATCTATTCCTGCCAGAATGTTGGTTATTTTAGCAGGTTCGTTAATGAACTTTCTGCTGCCGATAATTTTGTTTTTCAGTATTTTTATGATCAATGGTATTCAAAAGCCAGTCGATCAGCCTATTTTGGGCACGATTATGGAAGATAAGGCGGCCGCGCAGGCAGGCTTGCAGGTAGGCGATCGTATCCTTGCCATTAATGGTGAAAAGATTGCCACATGGAATGATTTGGTAGTTACCTTGCAGAAGTATCCTGATAAGGAGATTACTGTTACGGCAGAGCATCAGGGCGCAGTAAAAAATTATCAAATGACGCCAGCCTATGATGCGCAGTACGGCAGGCCCTTGATAGGTATTTCTCCTACATATGAACAATATCAGCCAGGCGTTGTTGAAGCGGCTACCATGGGCGCTGGCTATACTAAGTATATTATATTTGCGATGATTGACGGTCTGCAGAAAATAATTACCGGGGCGGCGCCGGCAGATGTTTCAGGTCCTATCGGCGTAGCTAAAATGGCAGGGGAGATGGCAAATCAGGGCATGCTTCCGCTACTGAACTTTATTGCTTTTCTCAGTATTAATTTAGGCGTTATCAATTTATTGCCATTGCCGGCTTTGGACGGCGGGCATTTTGTTCTGTTAGTTTTGGAAGCTGTACGTGGCAAGCCTTTAGGAGCGCGTGCGACCAATGCTATTCAAATGGTTGGCGTAGCAATCATTCTAAGTATTACTGTTTTGGCGGTGTTTAACGACATCAGCCGATAAAATAAAGAGGTGTCTTTATGAAGCGCAGAATAACCAGACAATTACAGTTGGGATCTGTATTTATTGGCGGTGATGCTCCTGTTTCAGTACAGTCGATGACTAATACGAGGACCGACGATGCTGCAGCGACTTTGAAACAAATTAAGGAACTGGCGGCAGTTGGCTGCGATGTCATTCGTTGTGCTGTACCTGATATGCCTGCAGCGCAGGCCTTAAGGGAAATAGTTGCGCAGAGCCCGATTCCTGTAATAGCTGATATTCATTTTGATTACAAGCTTGCTTTGGCGGCTATAGATGCCGGTGTCAACGGACTTCGGTTAAATCCTGGTAATATTGGCGGACGTGAAAAGGTAGAAGCGGTAGTTGCAGCGGCCAGAATAAAAAATATACCTATTCGTATCGGTGTTAATGCCGGTTCACTGCCGAAGGATTTATTGGAAAAATATGGGCATCCGACAGCAGAAGCATTAGTAGAAGCTGCTTGGCGTCATATTCATATTTTAGAAGAACTTGATTATCGCAATATCAAAATTTCTTTGAAAGCACATGACGTACCATTAACGATTACGGCTTACAGGCTTTTAGCTGCTCAATGTGATTATCCGCTGCATGTGGGGATTACTGAAGCTGGTACCGTTAATTCCGGGATTATAAAATCTGCAGTTGGTATAGGTACGTTATTGGCGGAAGGTATTGGCGATACGATTCGTGTTTCGCTTACCGGGGAGCCGGTTAATGAAGTAAAGGTTGCTTATAATATTTTGAAAGCTTTGGGGCTTAGAGAATATGGGCCGACTTTGATTTCCTGTCCAACCTGCGGCAGGACCAGAATCAATCTGGAAAAGCTTGCTTTAGAGGTCGAACGCCGTTTAGACGAAATAGCAGAACCAATTACGGTTGCAGTTATGGGCTGCATAGTTAATGGACCTGGTGAAGCCAGGGAGGCCGATATAGGCATTGCCGGCGGTATTGGCGAGGGCCTGCTGTTCCGCAAAGGCGAGATCATAAAAAAAGTCAGCGAAGATAAAATCGTTGACGAGCTGTTTGATGAAATTAAGAAAATTTTGGTTGAGAGGAAGATGAAATAATGCGAGTTTCCAAACTGTATGCTCCTACTTTGCGTGAGGTACCTGCAGAGGCGGAGGTTGTTAGTCACCAATTAATGCTGCGTGCCGGCTTTATGCGTAAAGCTGCCGGTGGTATTTATACTTATCTGCCGCTTGCCTGGCGTGTATTGAAAAAAATAGAAAGAATAGTACGTGAGGAAATGGATGCCAAAGGTTCACAGGAGCTTTTGATGCCTATTGTACAGCCGGCTGAGATTTGGCAGGAAAGCGGACGTTGGGATGTATACGGTGCGGAAATGTTCAGGTTGCAGGATCGTCATAATCGCTGCTTCTGCCTTGGGCCTACACATGAAGAAATGGTAACGACTTTGATCCGCGGTGATGTTCGTTCTTATCGCCAGCTGCCGCTTAGTGTTTATCAAATCCAAAATAAATATCGTGATGAACGTCGCCCGCGTTTCGGTTTGATGCGCGGCCGTGAATTCATTATGAAAGATGCGTATTCCTTTGATCGTGACGAAGCTGGTCTTGATAAATCTTATCAGGATATGTACGATGCTTACACCAATATCTTTACGCGCTGCGGCCTGAACTTCCGCCCTGTTGAAGCTGATTCTGGGGCTATCGGCGGCAGTGGTTCCCATGAATTTATGGTAATTGCCGACAGTGGTGAAGCAGAGATTGTTTTCTGCACCAGCTGCGATTATGCGGCCAATGTTGAAAAAGCAGAGCTATTTCCTTTGGAAGCTCAAGAAGAAGCAATGCTGACTAAAGAAGAGGTAGTAACACCAGACTGTAAAACTATTGCTGATGTGTGCGCTTATTTAAAACTTCCTGTTGACCATTCTGTTAAAGCTGTTGCTTATAACAGTGAAAAAGGTTTGATTCTTTGTTTTGTACGTGGCGATCACGAAGTCAATGAAATCAAAGTTATCAATACCTGCGGCGTTATTGACCTTGAAATGGCGACAGAGGAACAATTAGCTGCTGCTGGTACTGTCGGCGGTTATATGGGCCCTGTTGGCATCGAGAATAAAAAAGTCATAGTAGTTGTTGACGCTACTGTTATGAAAATGCATAATGTTTGCTGCGGCGCTAATAAAGAAGGGTACCATTTCATTAATGTTAACCCGGGCCGTGATTTTACACCAACATATGTAGCAGATATCCGTCTTATTCAGGAAGGGGATCCGTGCCCGCATTGCGGCGGCGAAGTGAGCAAAGCCCGCGGCATCGAGGTAGGGCAGGTCTTTAAGCTGTTTACTAAATACAGTTCTGCTTTAAAAGCTACCTATCTTGATGAAAACGGCAAAGAGCAGCCTATTGTAATGGGGTGCTACGGTGTCGGTGTCAGCAGAACGATGGCGGCTGCTATTGAGCAGAATTATGATGACAATGGTATCATCTGGCCAATCGAAATAGCACCCTATCATGTGCTGGTTGTGCCTGTTAATACAAAAGATGAAGCATCTGCAGCGAAAGCTGAAGAAATTTATATGCAGTTGAAAAAAGTAGGTCTGGAAACAGTTATCGATGATCGCAACGAACGCCCCGGTGTTAAATTTAAAGATGCTGATCTGATCGGCTATCCGCTGCGCGTTGTAGTTGGGCCGAAAACATTGACTGAAGGTAAGCTGGAAGTTAAAATTCGTAAAACAGGCGAGATCAGATATTTGCCTTTAGATGGCGATTACGTACAAGATATCAAAAATATTATCGCAGAACTTGCTTTTTCAAAATAAAAGATTAAACTGACAGTAAGGAGGTGCCGATAATGAGTTCTCATGATTGGGAGATGCTTATTCGTCTATTATTGGCCGCTTTTTTAGGCGGAATAGTCGGCATCGAACGCGGCAGCGGCGATAGACCGGCTGGCTTTAGAACACATATTTTAGTTTGTGCCGGTGCGGCGTTATTTATGCTGGTTTCTATGTACGGTTATGATGATTACCCTATGCATGGGGAAGAATTCCCGCGCAATCGTGATTCTTCCCGTATTGCTGCACAGGTAGTTAGCGGTATTGGTTTTCTTGGTGCTGGTACGATAATGCATGAGGGAGTTACCGTACGTGGTTTAACAACAGCTGCCAGCTTGTGGATGATTTCGGCCATTGGGTTGGCTGCCGGTGCTGGGATGTATGTTTTAAGTATTGGTTCTACGGCGGTAATGATGGTTACTTTGGTAACTTTTCACAGCTGGGAAAAACGTTTTGCCGGCAGCAGCAGAAATGCCCGCCGCTTTATTCGGATTGTTGCCGAAAATGAACCCGGTATTATAACGAATATTACTGCGTATTTGACTGAAAATGGCGTGAAGGTACGCACTTTAAACGTAAAAAACAACTCCAGAAAAAATGAGGTAGTTTTAGAGTTGTATCTCAAAATAAGTAAAGATAGAGATGATATTGATATTATTCGCGGTTTACAAAGTATTGAAGGCATCATTACTTTAGAGAACGTTGGTTGATTGGTAAGAAAGGACGCAAGCATGAAGGCGAAATATTGTATTGTTCCTGATAAAAATAAATTTTTTGCTTTTTTAGCCGAGCAGTCCTTAACGGAAGCAGAATTATTGCGTGCTCGTTTAATCCAGCCGGAGAAAATCTTTATGGATATCGAGGCTGCCGTGTGGCAGATAGAGTATAAAGCAGTTGCTCCCGTGACAGAAACTTTACTTGCAGCGGTGGCAAATAAGCTTACCGCTGCTTTTAATTTAAAAAAAGTGGAGCTGCAGCAGACAAATCTGCTGGAAACTTCCGTTGTGGCTAAATCGGTTAAAACAGAAAATAAGCTTGAAACAGAAAATAAGTCTGTGCAGGTAGAGCCGGAGCGTGAAGAAATTCCTTTGCCGCCGGAAGAACCTGAAGCAGTTGAAATAGGAGAAGCTACCGCATTTGAAGCAGTACCTTCGTGTGAGGCAGAGCGTAAAGACGATGCTTATGAAAAGGCTTATAACCTTCTCTATGGAGGGAATAAAAAAGCAGACGGCCTTATTTTTGGTAAAGCATTTAAAGGTAAGCCCAGGCCGATGATCGACGTTATCGAAGAAGAAAATCGAGTCGTAGTAGAAGGTGCTTTTGTAAAAAGCATTGATAAGGACGGTAAGCTGACTGCTTTTATTGAGCGAGTCCTGCGTACCGGCAATGTGATGCTCACTTTTAATTTGAGTGATGAAACCAGTGGACTTTATGTTAGAATGCGTTTTGAAAATCTGGAAGAATGTCTGCAGTTTAAAAAGAAGATCAAACCGGGGATGCAGCTGCGTATTATGGGTAATGTTGCTCCTGACAGATTTTTGTTTGATGAAATGGTCATCAGTCCTCAGGGTATTATAGCTGTTCCTAAAAAAGAACGTATGGATAACGCTGAAGTTAAACGTGTCGAGCTGCATTGTCATACAAAAATGAGTAAGATGGATGGCGTAACACCAATGGAAGATTTGGTGGAGACAGCGATAAAATGGGGGCATAAAGCTCTTGCCATCACAGATCATGGCGTTGTACAGGCTTTTCCGTTCTGCTTTGATGTAGCTGAAAAAGCGGATATCAAGCTGATTTTCGGTATGGAAGGTTATTTGATGAACGACGACGGCCATGATATCGATCTGGAGCCGACGGATACGATCAAGAAAAGCCGTATCAAGAAGGTCAAAAATAACCACATTATCATTTTAGCAAAGAACGAAACAGGTCTGCGTAATCTGTATAAACTGGTAACAATCAGTCATTTGCGTTATCTGCATAAACGGCCGATGCTGCCGCGTGAGGTTATCGAAGAATATCGCGAGGGTTTGATCCTGGGTTCTGCCTGTGAAGCTGGTGAACTGTACAGGGCTATTTTGGCAGGTCGTCCCGATGAAGAATTAGAGAAAATAGCTTCTTTTTATGATTATCTGGAAATTCAGCCAACCGGAAATAATATGTTTTTAGTCAGACAGGAGCGCTGCACAGTCAAACAGCTGCAAGAGCATAATAGGAAAATTTATGAACTTGGTAAAAAGCTGGGTAAGTTGACTGTCGCTACCTGTGACGTGCATTTTTTGCATCCGGAGGACGCGCAGCTGCGGGCTATCCTGCAGGCTGGGCAAAATTATTCTGATGCTGATCAGCAAGCACCTCTTTATTTCAGGACAACAGAAGAAATGCTCAAGGAATTTGAGTATTTTGGTAAAGAAATTGCTTATGAGTTGTGTGTAACCAATCCGAATAAGATTGCGGAGATGGTAGAAAAAATCAAACCTGTTCCTGATCGTGATCAGCTGTATTCACCATTTATACCTGGGGCAGAAAAAGCTATCAAGGAAATGTCTTATCAGCGTGCGCACGAATGGTATGGTGAAAATCTGCCTCAGGTAGTCAGCGACAGACTGAAAATGGAGCTCGATTCCATTATCAATCATGGGTTCTCAGTTCTGTATTATATTGCACATAAGCTCGTAAGAAAATCTTTGGACGATGGTTATCTGGTTGGGTCCCGTGGTTCTGTCGGTTCTTCTTTTGTAGCGACTATGATCGATATTACAGAGGTCAATCCGCTGAAACCGCATTACCGCTGTCCACAATGTAAACACAGCGAGTTCTTCATGAAAGAAGAAGTTGCGTCAGGTTTTGACTTGCCTGCTAAAGCATGTCCTGAGTGCGGTACAGAGATGATCCGTGATGGGCACGATATTCCGTTTGCCGTGTTTATGGGTTTCCATGGTGATAAAGTACCTGATATTGATTTGAACTTTTCCGGAGATTATCAGCCGACAGCACATAAATATACAGAAGAACTTTTCGGACGCGATAATGTTTGCCGCGCCGGTACGATTTCAACGATTGCTATCAAAACGGCTTTTGGTTATGTCAAAAAATATTATGAGGCAAAAAATCTGCATGTGCATTCGGCACATGTTGCAGGTCTTGTAGAAGGCTTTGCCGGTATTAAACGAACTACTGGCCAGCATCCAGGCGGTATCATGGTTGTACCGCGCAATATGGATATTCATTATATTTCGCCGATGAACAGACCGGCCGATGAAAAAGATTCGGAAACAGTAACTACTCACTTTGATTATCACTCGATCAACGACCGTCTGGTTAAGCTCGATATACTTGGTCACGACGATCCTACGGTTATCAAAATGCTGGAGGAATTGACAAATATTCCACCGCAGCAGATACCCGTCGGTGATGAAAAAACTATGTCTATCTTCCGTTCGACTGAGGCTTTCGGTGTAACACCTGAGCAGATCGGCAGTGCCGTTGGCACTTATGGTATTCCTGAATGTGGTACACAGTTTGTACGGCAGATGATTCAGGATGTTCAGCCTAAAAATTTCAGTCAGGTTGTCAGGGTATCAGGCTATTCGCATGGTACTGATGTATGGCTGAACAATGCGCAGGATCTGATTCGCGAGGGTAAACCCAGTGAGGAAACGATTTCGACGCGTGATGATATTATGACTAATCTGATCGCGAAAGGCGTAGATCCCAGTATGTCCTTTAAAATTATGGAATATGTTCGTAAAGGCAAGGCGGCTAAAGGCGGTCTGGAAGCACCCATGCTTGAAGCGATGCGTGCCGCAAAGGTGCCGGAATGGTATATTGAATCCTGTAATAAGGTCCAGTATCTTTTTCCGAAGGCGCATGCAGTGGCATATGTTATGATGGCTTATCGCATAGCATACTGTAAAGTGCATTATCCACGTGAATTCTATGCGGCATACTTTACTGTGCGTGCACCGGACTTTGATATGGATCATGTTGTCAAAGGCGTTGATTATATGAAACGTTATATTAAAGATGTTTATGCACAGGGCTATAAAGCAAGTAACAGAGATAAAGATACGGTGACGTATCTGGAGTTGGTGATTGAAATGCTGGCTCGTGGTTTTGAAATGGAACGTATCGATTTGTATAAATCCCATCCGACGCGTTTTACCGTCACTGAAAAGGGATTGAGGCCGCCGCTTGCTGCTTTGGGAGGAATTGGTGTTACTGCCGCTCAAAGTATCAGCGAAGCCAGAGAAATCGGTCATCCTTTTATTTCCCAGGAAGATCTGCGGGTAAGAGCCAAGGTTGGTAAAGCTGTAGTTGAAAAATTGGCAGAACACGGAGCCTTAGGGGATTTGCCTGAAACAGATCAGATAGATTTATTCTGACATTAGGAGGCGATTAGTATGTTAGAAGCAGGAGTAAAAGCACCGGAATTTTCGTTGCAGGACAAAGATGGTAATATTGTGAGCCTGAAGGATTTTTTAGGGAAAAAAGTAGTTGTCTATTTTTATCCTAAGGATTCTACACCGGGGTGTACACGTCAGGCCTGTTCTTTTCGCAATAATTACGGTGAGTATAAAAAAATGGGCATTGAGGTTATCGGCATCAGTAAAGACAGCGTAAAATCTCATGCTAATTTTGCCGCGAAACAGGAGCTGCCTTTTATTCTTTTAGCTGATCCTGAACGTCAGGCCATCGAAGCTTATGATGTATGGCAGGAAAAGAAATTGTATGGCAAGGTATCAATGGGAGTAGTGAGAACGACTTATATCGTTGATGAAAAAGGTATGATCGAAAAAGCATATCCCAATGCTAATCCTGATACTAATGCTGAAGAAATTTTAGCCTATTTGAAAGGTTAAGAATCAAAAGCGCGTTCTTGTATAAGGACGCGCTTTTTGATAAATACTTGCAGGAGGATACGATGCAGATAATTATTTCCCCAGCAAAAAAAATGCGTATTGATAATGATGACCTTGTTTCTGCGGCAGAACCGCGCTTTTTAAAAGATACAGAAGTTTTACTGGCAGAGCTGAGAAAGATGCAGTATGATGATCTAAAAAAGTTGTGGCAATGTAACGATGAGATTGCGGCATTAAACTATAAGCGTTTACAGACTATGTGTCTGCGTGCTAATCTTACCCCGGCAGTATTGGCTTATGACGGTATCCAGTATCAATATATGGCACCGCGTGTTTTTGAAAATGGACAGCTTGATTATGTGGCAGAACATTTAAATATTTTATCAGGATTTTATGGTATTTTAAAAGCAATGGACGGTGTTGTTCCTTATCGTTTGGAGATGCAGGCAAAGCTGCCGGCTGCCGGGTGTAAAAATCTGTATGACTTTTGGGGAAGCAGGCTTTATTTTGAGCTGACGCAAAACGATAAAAGCATTCTTAACCTGGCATCAAAAGAATACAGTAAAGTTATAGAAAAATATTTGACGCCGGAAGTGGAATATGTCAGCTGTATTTTTGGTATTTGGCAGGACGGTAAAGTAAAGGTTAAAGCTACTGAAGCGAAGATGGCCCGTGGTGAAATGGTGCGCTGGTGTGCCGAGCATAATATTTTACACATTGAAGACACAAAAAAATTTGACTGTTTAGGATATAAATATCAGAAGGAGCAATCCACCGCAAAGGAATTTGTTTTTCTGAAAAACTGAAATTTGTGACTGGGCTTGATAAAAGTTTGAATTTTGCCGTATATATTGTAGGGAAGTTAACAAAAAACTTGTAATTAATCTTACAGGGTGGTATAATATAAGCAGAAAATTTATGACTTCTTTTGAGAGAGTGGGTGCTATACCCGCTCTTTCCGCTTATTTAAGATAAATTACAGACCGGAGGTGAGTATTGTGCAGAAGGAAGCTCTGGAAGCTTTGATTGCTGATTTGGTAACGCCGCTCTTAGATGGTACCGATCTGACTTTGGTAGATGTAGAATATGTGCGTGAAAAAGATTGGTATCTGCGTATCTACATTGATAAACCGGGTGGAGTTGAAATCGACGATTGCCAATTAGTAAGTGAAAAACTGACTACAGTTTTAGATGAAAAAGATCCGATTAAAGAGAAATATTACCTGGAAGTTTCATCACCAGGCATTGACCGCCCGTTGAAAAAAGATAAAGATTTTACAGCAGCTTATGGAAGTAAAGTTGATATTTCCTTTTTTGCTCCGTGGGAAGGCTTAAAAGACCTGGTTGGAATTTTAATAAGTCACAGCGATGAGACAATAGAAATAAAAACGATTATCAAGGGAAAAGAAGCCAAAAATCCGGTCAGCATTGACCGAAAACTTATCGCAATGATCAGACCGCATATTGATTTTTAAAGATTATAAAGTATAGGAGGATTAAGAAACGTGAACGCAGATTTTATTCTGGCAATAGGGGAATTGGGAAAAGAGAAGGGGATTGATCCGGAACTCCTGTTCCAGGCGGTCGAAGAAGCTCTTGTAACAGCTTATAAAAAGAATTTTGGTTCTAACCAGAATGTCCGTGTTGATATGAACAAAGTAACAGGTGAACTTCACATATATGCACAGCGTCATATTGTGGCAGAGGTAGGCGACGATCCTAATGAGATTTCTCTGGAGGAAGCCCGTAAAATAGATCCTCGCTATGAAGTCGATGATATTGTAGAAACTGAGGTGACTCCACGTAACTTTGGTCGTATTGCAGCACAAAATGCCAAACAGGTTGTTGTACAGCGTATCCGTGAAGCAGAACGCGGCATGGTTTTCGAGAAATTTTCCAGCAGAGAGAATGATATCGTAACCGGTATCATTCAACGTATGGAAAATAAAAATGTTTATATTGATTTAGGTAAGGCCGAGGCTATTTTGACTCCTAACGAGCAGATCCCCGGAGAAATTTATCAATATCATGATAGGATGAAAACCTATATCGTGGAAGTAAAAAAGACAAGCAAAGGCCCACAGATTATGGTTTCCCGAACACATCCGGGATTGCTGAAAAGACTGTTCGAGCTGGAAGTTCCTGAAATTCACGACGGATTGGTCGAGATTAAGTCAGTAGCTCGTGAACCTGGTATGCGTTCTAAGATATCCGTTTATACTAAGGATGAGAATATTGATCCGGTCGGCGCCTGTGTTGGACATAAAGGTATGCGTGTTCAGACTATTGTTAATGAGCTGCGCGGTGAAAAAATCGATATCGTCAAATACAGTTCCGAGCCTGACCAATATGTGGCTAATGCCTTATCGCCAGCTAAGGTTGTCAGTACTGAAGTTCTGGAAGAAGAAAAAATCTGCCGAGTTATAGTGCCTGACTATCAGTTGTCTCTGGCAATTGGTAAAGAAGGACAAAACGCACGTCTGGCAGCGAAGCTGACAGGCTGGAAGATAGATATCAAAAGTGAATCTCAGGCTGCCGAAGAAGCAGAACAGGGAGCACAAGAAGTTGGTGTAGCCTATGAAGCAGACGAAGATTAAAAAGATCCCTCAACGTAAATGTGTGGGCTGTAATGAAATGAAAGAGAAAAAAGCTCTGCTGAGAATAGTACGTTCTCCGGAAGGTGAGATAAGCCTTGATTTGACTGGGAAAAAGGCAGGTCGTGGAGCTTATGTTTGCCAATCTAAAGAATGCATCACAAAAGCAGTGAAGGAAAAACGTTTGGAACGGGCCTTGGAAAAGCCGGTCAGCGAAGAAGTTTATGCCAAATTGCTGGAGGATTTGCCTGATGGCGAATAATGGTGTGACTTTTGCCTTAGGATTGGCACAGAAAGCAGGTAAACTGGCATCAGGCGACTATGCTGTAAGATCTGCTCTGAAAAACGGTAAAGCTAAGCTATTGCTTGTGGCCGCAGATGCTGCTGAAAATTCTAAAAAAGATATGTATTTTATGGCAGAGATGTCTGATACACCCGTGGTTGAATGCCTGACCAGAGATGAACTGGGCTGGGCGATTGGCAAGGCTAAAAGAACCGCAGTAGTTGTTTTGGATAACAGCTTTGCGAATATGATAAATAAAAATATATGACATAAATACGCTTGGAGGTGGATGAATGGGTAAGCATAGAGTATATGAGATAGCAAAAGAACTTGGTAAAACAAACCAGGAAGTAATCGATATTTTAGCTAAAAATAACATTCAGGTAAAAAGTACGTTAAGCACTGTAGACGATACGGTTAGAGATTTGGTAGTGAAAAACTCGGCCAGGAAGCCTGTACAGGAGAAGAAGGCTGCTCCTGCACCGCAACATATAGTGAAAAAAGAGCCGGTTAAGCAGGCTGAAGCTGCTCCGAAGCAGGTGCAAACTCAACCGAATTCCGCTGCGAATACACAGCGTCCGCAGCAACAACAGGGTCAGCGTCCCAACAATCAGGGACAACGTCCCAACAATCAGGGTCCGCGTCCTGCTGCCGTTAATCATCAGCAGGGGCAGAACGCAGGTCAAAACCGTCCTAATCAGGGCATCAGCCAGCAGAATCGTCCTAACAACCAACAAGGTCAGCGCCCACAGCAACAGCAGGGGCAACGTCCTAATACCCAAAATCAAGGTCAGAGGTTTAATCAAAACCGTCCTAACCAGGGCGTTAATACGCAAAATCGTCCCAATAATCAACAGGGACAACGCCCGCAGCAGGGAAACAGACCGCAGCAGCGTCCTCAGGGGGGCATTTATATAGGCCCGCGCGGGCAGCAGCCTGGTCAGCATAATGCTAACGCAGCGCGCCCGCAGCAGCAGGGTAATGCGCGCCCGCAACAGGGAAATATGAATAACAATAATAATGCACGTCCGCAGCAAGGCGGTACCGGTGCACAGCGTCCGCAGGCCAATACTGCTCGTCCTGCTGGTGCCAATAATAAACCTTTTAATAAAAATGCCCGTAAAGATAAACCGCAGATCAAAGGTTCTTATGCAACTAAAGACAGCCGTCCTAACCGCAGTAATAATCATATGGGACGCAGTAATAAACGCCAGGGCGGCAATAATAATGTTCCGCGCGTGCAGCAGCCTGTAGTAGAGGTTCAGAAACCTACTTATGTAGAGATCGGCGAAACTATCAATGTCAAAGATTTTGCCAACCTGCTGAAACGTGAAGTCAGCGAAGTTATCAAATCTTTGTTCATGTTGGGCGTGATCGTTACTATCAATCAGGATATCGACTTTGATACGGCATTGTTGGTCGGCAGTGAATTTGACGTCGAAGTTGCCGCGTTACCGCCTGAAGATGATCCGACTGAAATTCCGGAAGTGGAAGATGATCCGGCTAAACGTTTGCCGAGGCCGCCGGTAATCACTGTTATGGGTCACGTTGACCATGGTAAAACTTCTCTGCTTGACGCTATTCGCAAGGCTAATGTTACAGCAAGAGAAGCTGGCGGTATTACGCAGCATATCGGTGCTTATCAGGTTAATTATCAGGGCAAAAAGATTGTTTTCCTTGATACTCCCGGTCACGAAGCTTTTACAGCTATGCGTGCGCGTGGAGCACAGGTAACAGATGTTGCTATTTTGGTAGTTGCTGCAGACGACGGTGTTATGCCGCAGACGCTCGAAGCTATTAACCATGCAAAAGCAGCAAAGGTACCTATTATCGTTGCCATTAATAAAATGGATCGTCCCGGAGCTAATCCGGATCATGTAAAACAGCAGCTTGCTGAGCATGAGCTGATCCCGGAAGACTGGGGCGGCGATACTATCATGGTTCCGGTTTCCGCACATCAGAAAACAGGTATTTCCGAACTGTTGGAAATGATTCTGCTGGTTGCAGAAATGCAGGATCTGAAAGCTAATCCAAGTCTGCCTGCTCATGGTACGATTATTGAAGCGCAGCTTGATAAAGGCCGCGGCCCTGTCGCTACTGTTTTAGTTCAGCGCGGCACTTTGCAGATCGGTGATACTATTATTGCCGGTACTGCTTATGGCAAGGTGCGTGCAATGGTCAATGACCGTGGTGAAAAAGTCAAAAAAGCACTGCCTTCTACGCCTGTAGAGGTTTTAGGCTTGAACGATGTGCCGCTGGCCGGTGATATTCTTGATTCTACTGATGAAAAGATTGCCCGCAGTGTTGCTGAAAAGCGTGTTGCGAAAAAACGTATTGAAGAAATTCAGCAGAATTCCAAAGTTTCGCTGGATGATTTGTTCCAACGTATTCAAGAGGGCGAGATTAAAGACCTGAATATCGTAGTTAAAGCCGATGTTCAAGGTACTATCGAAGCTTTGCGTTCTTCTTTGCAGAATATAAAAAATGACGAAGTTAAAGTCGTTGTTGTACATGCTGGTGTAGGTGCTATTACCGAGTCCGATGTTATGCTGGCCTCAGCCGCCAATGCCCTCATTATCGGCTTTAATGTTCGTCCTGATGCTAACGCCCGTAAAGCAGCGGAAGCAGAGAAGGTAGATGTTCGGACTTACCGCGTTATTTATGACGCTTTGAATGACGTTGAAGCTGCTATTAAAGGTATGCTGGCACCAAAATTCCAGGAGACTATCCAGGGCCGTGTAGAGGTTCGTCAGATGATCACTATTTCGAAAATGCTGATTGCTGGCTGCTATGTGCTGGAAGGTAAGATCACCAATACTTCTAAAGTGCGCGTAGTTAGAGACGGTATCGTCATCAACGAAGACGAAATCGACACTTTACGACGTTTCAAAGACGATGTGAAGGAAGTCGCTGCAGGCTATGAATGCGGTGTTACTTTGGAAAAATTCCGCGATTTGAAAGAAGGCGACGTGTTCGAAGTCTTCACTATGGAAGAAGTCGCCGTCGAATAGGTGAACTATGGCTAGATTAAGAGTAGAAAAAGTACAGGAAGCAATCAAACAGGAGCTTAGTAAAATGCTGCTGATGGATATCAAAGATCCACGGATCCAGTTTGTTACCATTACCGGTGTTGAGCTTACTGATGATATGAGCATTGCTAAAGTATATGTCAGTCTTTATGGTCCGGAAAAGGATCATGAAGCCGCCTGGCAGGGATTGAATAAAGCACTTGGTTTTATGCGTACGGAAATAGCAAAGCGGATTCGCCTCCGCTTTGCTCCTAATTTGATTTTAGTAAAAGATACTTCGATGGAGTATAGTGCACATATCGAGGGATTGCTGAAGAAAATCAAAGAAGAGGAAGGTCCCTCGCATGAGTAAGCATTGTTCCCTGCAGGAAACAGCCGCTTTACTGCAGGCTGCCAATAAAATAGTATTATGTTCTCATGTGAGCCCAGACGGTGATACGCTGGGCTCTGCTTTGAGTTTGATGAAAGCTTTGCAGAAGCTTGGGAAAGATGTCATTGTGACTGTTGATGATGAAATCTCAAAGGTCTATAAATTTTTACCCGGTATCGAAAGCTTTGTCCGTTTTCAAAATGATGAGCGGATAGCTGCGGATCTGTTAGTCGTGATCGACGCCAGTTCTTTAGATAGAGCCGGTAACGTGTCACAGTGTGTCAGTGCTCCTAAAACACTCAATATTGACCATCATATTTCTAATACCGAATATGCCGATTATTTGTATCTTGATACAGCTGCGGCTGCTACCGGTGAAATTATGTATGAGTTGATTGATACATTAGGAGTTGAAGTGGATCTGGAGATGGCAACGTGTATATATACGGCGCTGTATACGGACTGCGGTTCTTTCAAATATTCTAATACGATGCCGAAAACGATGCGGATAGCTGCAGCTTTATTGGAAATAGGGGTAAAACCCAATGAAATTTCTGACAGTATGGAGATTAAGCCGCGCTCTAATATCGAGATGATGACAAAGGTTCTGGAAACATTGACCTTTGATGCTGATGGTAAAATTGCATATATTTCTATTAATAACGAAATGTATGACAAAGATGTTGATACAGATACCTTCATTTCTTATCCAAGGTATATTGAAGGCGTCGAAGTTGCTATTATGTTTAAAGCTGTGGAAAAAGTTGTTACCCGTGTCAGTATGCGGTCTCGTAACCTTGATGTTTCTGAAATCGCTATTACCTTCGGCGGCGGCGGTCATCTGCGCGCGGCAGGCTGTACTATCGAAGCCTCTTTACCTGAAGCGCAGCAGCAGCTTTTGAAAGCCTTAAAGGAAAAATTAGTATGACATCAGGCATTTTGAATGTACTCAAGCCCTGTGGAATGACGTCTCACGATGTGGTCGGCTTTCTGCGCAGGACTTTGCAAACTAAGAAAATCGGACACGGCGGCACACTTGATCCTGATGCCGCGGGAGTACTGCCTGTTTTTATCGGTACGGCAACAAGGCTGTTGGAATATGCAGTCGAAGGCCGTAAAAATTACCGGGCTGAACTGAAATTCGGTATCAAGACAGACACAGGAGACGACAGTGGTACGATCATTGCCAGTTCAGAGGTTCGTGTTGTTACTGAAGCCGAAATTCAAGAAACTCTGCAAAAATTTATCGGTGAACAAAAACAGATTCCGCCCATGTACTCTGCTATAAAAAAAGATGGTCAGAAGCTTTATCAGCTGGCACGGCAGGGGATTGAAGTTGAACGGGAAGCACGGAGCATTACTGTTGATGCTTTAGAGCTGCTTCATAAAACTGGTACTTCTTTAATACTTGATATTGTATGTTCAAAAGGAACTTATGTAAGGACTTTGCTGGAAGATATTGCGGCAGAACTTGGTATGTGCGGCACAATGAGCTTTTTATTACGCAAACAGGTAGGAGATTTTTACCTGTCAGAGGCCAAAACTCTGGAAGAAATTGCCGCTGCACCGTATGCTTATCTGCTTCCTGCCGAAGCAGCAGTGCAGGATTTACAGGAACTGGTTTTGACAGATAAGCAGGCGCTGCGGATTACTCAGGGGGTAAAGACCACTGTGCGAGGCATTTCAAACGGTACATACCGCTTGAAAACGATTACAGGTGATTTTCTTGGCATTGGCAGTGCAGAGTCCGAGCTCGTTAAAGCTGAAAAAATATTGAAACAATTTCAAGCAGATGCGGAAATGATTTAGATTGAGGCAGATATGGAAATCATTACTTCATTAGAAGCTGTGAAAACTGAATATAGTCCCAGTGTTATTGCTTTGGGAACTTTTGATGGGCTGCATTTAGGTCATCAGGATATTATAAAAACAGCACGTGATTATGCCCAAAAGCATGGTTTGAAGCTGATTGTTTTTACATTCAGCAATCATCCTTTATCCTTGATCAAGCCTGATTTAGTGCCAGTGCGAATTATTACGCAGCAGCAAAAAATAAAATACCTGGAAAAATTAGGCGTTGATATTTTGGTGAACGTACCTTTTGATCATGATTTAGCCGGATTATCGCCGGATGAGTTTTTGAAAAAACTGGCTGTATTTAATTATCGATGCTTAGTAGTAGGTGAAAATTTCAGCTATGGTTTTTTAGGCAGCGGTAAAACAGATACTTTGCAGCGTACCGGATTGCACGATCACTTTACCGTGATTATCAGGCAACTGGTCAAATGCGGTAAAAACGTTATCAGCAGTACTGGCATCAGAAGTCTGATTCAGGCAGGGCATGTGGAGCATGCTAATCAGATGCTGGGGCGTGCTTATGCGCTCACCGGTATAGTTACGCATGGGGCGCAGCGCGGCAGGACAATTGGTTTTCCAACTGCGAATATCGAACTGCAGCGCAGTGAAACTGCTGTGCCGGCAACTGGTGGTTATGCGGTCAAGGTCAAGGTAGGCGATAAGCTGTATTTCGGTATGGCCAATATCGGCAATAACCCTACTTTTGGCGATGTGGAGCATGCACGTCTGGAGGTAAATCTGTTTGATTTTAAAGGCGATCTGTATGGCAGGGAGATCACTGTTTACTTTTATAAATATATACGTGGTGAAGAAAAGTTTGCCAGTATCGATGAGCTGAAAGCACGTATTACTGAAGACCGCGAAAATATTAAAAACTATTTCCAATGTTACAAAAAATAGTTGTCTTTAAAAGTCAAGTGTGGTATACTACATAAGTACTTTAACCAAGGCTTGGATGCTCGCTTCTCCAACGACCTCTATGCTTTGGGGATTATAAAAAAATGGAGGAATTACAATGTTAACAGCTGAAAGAAAACAACAACTCATTCTTGAAAATGCACGTCATGAAGGCGACACCGGATCTCCGGAAGTACAAATCGCTGTTTTGAGCGAACGCATCAAATATTTGACCGAGCATCTGAAAGAACACAAAAAAGATCATCATTCCCGTCGCGGCCTGCTGAAAATGGTTGGTCAACGTCGTGGTCTGCTGAACTATCTGATGGCTAAAGATATCGAACGTTATCGCGCTATCATTGCTAAACTTGGTATCCGTAAATAATTTTGAGTATCAGAGCCTGCCTTTTCGGCAGGCTTTTTTATTTTCCTGTTAAGGTGACAGAGTTTTGTAAAATATTGTTTTGTTTTAGTAATAATGCTGTTAGTAACAATGATTTTGCTATATAATAGGGAATAGATAATATGCAAATAAAACTACGCCGGGAGGTTAAATGATGAGTAATTATTCCTTGCCGTTGTTTATGCAGGTCAAAGAAAACGCAGTTCAGGACCTCAATAAAAATCTAAGTTTATATATGCCTAAACTTATTCATACCAAAACTTTGATTTTAACGACAGACGGACTTTTACAGACTTTAGAGAAAAAAGTCGTTGTTCTATTGAAACAGTTACTGGATTTTGAAATCATTACCGTTCAGGAGAGTTCCTTTGATTTTGCTGTTGATGTTGCTAAAAAGGTAGCAATGAACAATATCAGCCTGATCATTGGTTTGGGCGGCGGTACAGCACTGGATACGGCCAAATATGCTGCTTTTGTCGCCAACGTAGCTTATATAGCGATACCGACTACACTTAGCAATGACGGCGTTGCTTCTCCTGTTTCCGTATTGTTTGCAGAAAACGGCCGCAAACATTCTTTTACTTCTAAAATTCCTGACGGATTATTGATCGATACTGATATTGTTTTTGACGCGCCGAGGCTTTTGATGAAAGCCGGTGTCGGTGATACGATCAGTAATTATACGGCACTGTATGATTGGAAGCTGGGTTGTGAAGAAAACAGCGATCGTCCTAACGATTTTGCCTATATGCTTTCTGAAACGGCGTTTACTTCGCTTTTATATTCTGAGGCTAAATCACTGACGACAGTTCCCGGGATTCAAATGCTGGCCCAGTCACTGGTCTTGAGCGGGCTGGCGATGCAGATAGCTGGTAATTCACGTCCTTGCAGCGGGTCGGAACATTTATTCTGTCACGCTATGGATGAGCTGTTTGAGCATAATATCCCACATGGTATTTTGGTAGCTCTTGGCAGTGTCGTAGCCTGCCGTCTTCAGGGACGTGACCATCATATTCTGCTGGATTTTCTGGAAGCTTACGATATTTCCGTTAGCCCAAAAACTTTGAATATTACTGAAGAAGAATTTATCAAAGCCTGGATGTTTGCCAAAGAAGTTCGTAAGCGTTATACAATTTTAAATAAGATCAATTTACAGCCGGAGATTTTCAGACAGATGTATGAGATGCTGGTGAAGGAATGTAAGTAATATGCTGTATGTACATAAGTTTATTGCGGGCTGGCTGCTGCCGCCCGGCGGTATTATTGTAATGCTGTTTTTACTGTGCGGTTATTGTTTTAAGAAACGCAGCAGACTTCGTTATCCTTTAACAGCAGTAACGGTCACTTTATATCTGTTTTCGATTCTGCCTGTTGCCGGAATGATGATGCAGGGACTGGAAAAGCAGTATGTTCCTCCGGCGTTGGAAAAAATAATCGGTAAAACTGATGTTGTAGTTGTTCTTGGTGGCGGAGCTGTCAGGGATGTGCCTGATATCAGTGGTAGAGAGGCCTTGTCGGCGGTCTCTATGAATAGATTGATCACCGGGGTGCGTTTGCAGAAACGATTAGATATCCCAATCATTATCAGCGGTGGGCAGGTTTTTGCCGACAGTGGTACAGAAGCCGCAGTGGCAGAAAAAGTGCTGCTAGAGCTGAGTGTACCGCCACAACAGATTTTTACTGATACCGAAGCAAGAAATACAACTGAAAATGCTGTTAATGTTGCTGCGTTGTGCCGTGAACAGCAGTGGCAGAAAATCGTATTGGTGACCTCGGCTTTTCATATGCCGCGCAGTGTACTGAATTTTGCGGATAAAGGTTTAGACATAGTGCCTTTTCCCTGTGATTATCAGCTGAGCGGAAAAATGCAGCTAAGTATTTTTAGCTTTATGCCGCAGGGGTTTGCGCTGGAGCTTTCTGCAATGGCGTTAAAGGAATATTTAGGGCTGCTGGCTTTAAAGATATTGTAAAAATAATCTTGGTAAAATAAAAACACCTGGTCGGTAAACCAGGTGTTTTTATTATTTGCTTAAAAGTTTTTGAGCCTCTGCTTCATCAGGCGTAGCATAGTAGGTTGTTTGATCGGTATAGATCACAAACCCAGGTTTAGCGCCATTGGGTTTCTTGACAAAACGCCGCTCGGTACAGTCTACAGGTACCTTGCTGCCACTGCGGCTTTTGCTGAAATACGCGGCCAGTAGAACTGCTGCTGCAATATCACTTGCCGTTGCCTGGGGCAGCGTTGTTTTTAAGATGACATGTGATCCGGGAATGTTTTTAGTATGGAACCACAGATCCTTACCGCGTGCTAATGTAAAAGTCACGTAGTCGTTTTGTTTATTATTTTTACCGATATATAAGGTCGTTTCTTTGGAAAGCTTTATGAGCAGCGGCTCCGATTTTGGTTCCTGACCTTTATGTTTTTTGCCCTGATTCTGCAGCAGTCCTGCGGTGATAAGCTCCTGTTTTATTTCAGCAATTTCGTTCTTGGTGGTTGCCGTAGTCAGTGAAGCGTCAATGGAAGCCAGGTAATTGAGCATCTCCCTGGTCGTTTCAATTTGGTTTTGGACTTCGCTTTGTGCACGTTTATATTTATTGTACCGTTTATAATAAGCCTGTGCGTTTTCAGTAGGTGAAAGTAAGGGGGATAATTGGATTTCAAGCGGCTCGTTGTCATAAATATTAAGCAGTTGGCAGGAACTTTGTCCCTTGCTGATCTGATAAATATTAGCCATGATGGTATCGGCGATCATCCGCTGTGCTTCAGCTTTATCAGCGGTAAGCAGATCTTTTTCCAAAACCGGCAGCTTCTTTTCCAGACGCTGACTTTCGCCGATGACTAATTTTTGCAGTGTTTCCTGTTCAGGTAGTTGAATTGGCGTCAGGGTGACTGCATAATTAAGCGCACTGTTGATATCTGGCAGTTGTTTAGTATTACAACCTGGTTCCAAAATCGTGGGCGCAAAAGGCAGAATAGTCTTGACCTGATTAGTGCGGCTGATGACAGCATATACCGGCGCTGATGTTTGCTGATTAGCTGATTGCTGTAATGAATAGATTGCATTGGCGAGACGTTGTTCTTCCTCTGCAGTCAAAGCAGTTGTGTTGCTATCTATACCAGCCGCAGCTAAAAGCTCGGATGCAGTTATTTTGCCAATGCCTGTAGTGGCAGCGATCAAAGCAGCTAAGCTGTTTTTAGTTTTAAATTCGTGCATTGCCTCAATGATTGCATTAGCTGGAGCTGTTAAAATAGAAAGGCCGGTCTGCTGAGGCGGCGCAAGATAAGGCAGATTAGGCATGATCTGCCGGAAAGAACTCATTGCTTTATTAACATGCTTCAAGCTGTCGAAAATCAGACCGTTTTCGGCAAAAATGATATTGCTGTTTTTGCCGGTCAGTTCAAAAATCAGTTGTTTAGTAACTATTTGTCTAGCGGTACCGATTGTATCAATATCTATGGTAATGATACGATCCAGACCGCTTTGCTCGATTCTGGTTATACGGCCTTCTTCCAGATGCTTGCGCAGCAGCATACAAAAAGCCGGAGGACTTTCGGGACGTTCGGGTAAATTATTCGGCAGGTACAGCATCGGTGAACCGCAGCTGAAATCAGCAAGCAATGCCGCAGTATCGCGTTCGCGTTTTACAAGCAGCAGCAGCGACTCGTATGAGGGCATAAAAACCTTGTAGATCTTGCCGCCTAAAAGCTCTTCTTTTAGTTTATTTGTTAAAATATGCAAGGTCAAACCTTCTAAATTCATTGATTTGCTCCTTTTTACTTCGTTTTTTAGTGATTTTGATTTGCACGTGAAAGCAGAATAAGATATAATAATAGTTCAAGAATAAGTATACAACAGATTTCGCGATTAGCAAATAATCGGAAGGGGATACGATTATGAAAAATCTGCTTTTGGTGCTGTGCCTGGTTGTCTTTTGCCTGCAGGCAGAAGCGGCGCTTCCAGCTACTGATCAGAATTTAGAAGTGGCTATTGCCTATGGTAAAAGCTATCAGGGTGAAAAAAATGACGCAGTTATGCTGCAGCCGTGGGTAATTGCTGAAAGTTTTGAAACCAATCCTTATCGTGATGAGGAAAGGATCATAGTTTATACTCCTTATCTGCTGACGGCTCTGGATACCGCAGGAAAAACGCAGGAGGCTGCCGGTATCAGTGTGGAGAATGCTAAAGAACTGGTAGCGCGTTACGATGGCGTGCTAGTTATACGTGCGGTGATCAACGCACCGATAATTCTGAATGAAAAAGATTTGGAAGTGCAGCTTGTGCAAAATGGGAATTTTGTCACACCATACCACAGCGACTATTTAGACGGCAGATATCTTGACAAGGCGGTCAATAAGCCTATCGTTGATGTGGAGGTACAGAAAAAGCTGGATCGGATGGAAACGATCCAGGAAAAAGCGGCAGCACTGCAAAAACAGCTGGATGCCTTGAAGGAAAATAAAATCAAGCCTGCAGACATCGATCTGGAGCAGAAAACGAAATCGGATGTCAAATCTGAGTCTGTGGAAGTAAAGCAGAAGATCTGCCAGCTGCAGTATAATTTTTATTTTGATCAGGCAGAATTCAATGTTGACAAACCTTATTTACTGGTCATTAAGGACGCTTATTGCGGCGGACGAGAATTTGCCGTGGATCCTGCGTTATTAAAATAAAATGAATCATCATAAAATTTAGGAGGTTTTAGCTTGCTGAAAAGTATGACTGGCTTCGGCCGGGGTGAATATGAAGACGAGCAGTTTTCAGTAACGATTGAAATGAAAACGGTCAATCACCGTTATAACGAGGTAGCTATTCGCTTACCGCGTTTTTTGAATCCGGTAGAAGACAGAATCCGTAAGACTATTTTAAAATCTGTTAATCGTGGACGCATCGATGTTTTTATCAATGCTTCTTATACCAATACAGAAAACGTTTCGATTAAAGTAGATAAAGCTTTGGTACTGGCGTATCATAACGCTTTGCGTGATGTTGGTTCCGCTATCGGCTGTAAAGACTATAAGCTTAACGAGCAGTCGGAAATTTTATATTTGTCACGCTGCCCGGATGTGATCAATGCACAAGAAGGTTTTTTTGACGTTGAGAGTGTTTGGCCGAAGCTGGAACAGGCTTTGCGTCAGGCTATCAGTAATCTTGTCGCTATGCGTGAGACCGAGGGCAGTAATATCTATGGTGATTTCATTAAACGTGCCGATCTGATTGCCGAAAAACTGGCAGTAATCGAAGAACGTTCGCCGCAGGTAGTTGAAGAATACCAGATTCGCCTGAGCGACAGGATCAACGAACTGCTTGCGAAACATAACCAGGTCATTGAACCGGAACGATTGCTGCAGGAAGTCGCTATTTTTGCTGACCGTACCAGTATTACTGAGGAGATCGTCAGACTGAAAAGCCATATTAAACAATTCAGGCTGATCATTGATGCAGATCAGCCTGTCGGTCGCAAGCTCGATTTTCTTATCCAGGAATTCAACCGCGAGGCAAATACCATTGCTTCCAAAGCCAACGATTATACTTTGGCGCAAGTTGTTGTGGAGATCAAAGCTGAGATAGAAAAAATCAGGGAACAGATCCAGAATATCGAGTAATGGGGAAAGGGTGAAAGTATGGATATCAAATTGATCAATATTGGCTTTGGCAATATTGTAGCTGCCAACAGGATCATTTCTATCATCAGTCCTGAATCTGCTCCTATCAAAAGGATTATTCAGGAAGCGCGCGACAGAGGTATGCTGATTGATGCCACTTATGGCCGCAGAACCAGAGCGGTTATCGTGACTGACAGCGGTCATATTATTTTATCGGCTGTGCAGCCGGAAACAGTCGCCAACCGTTTAGTGCAGACTGACGACGAAGACGAAGAATAAATAAAACGGAAGGTGGGCTAATCGTGAAGCCGCAGGGGTTATTATTAGTTTTGTCCGGGCCTTCAGGAGCCGGCAAGGGAACGATTTGTCAGATGCTTAGGGAAAAGCTTCCCGACTTGGCTTATTCCGTTTCAGTTACTACCAGACAGGCGCGTAACGGCGAAGTTGACGGCGTGAATTACTTTTTTAAATCTGTGGAAGAAGTAAAGCAGATGATCGCAGAGGGAGAACTGCTGGAATATGCCGAGGTTTATGGAAATTATTACGGTACGCCCCGTTCTTATGTTATGGAACTGCTGAATCAGGGTAAGGATGTTATTTTGGAGATTGATATCCAGGGCGCGATGCAGATCAAAAAACGCTTTCCTGATGGAGTATTTGTGTTTATCGTACCACCGTCACTTGATGAATTATGCTCGCGCATTTATAAACGCGGCACGGACAGCGAAGACGTTATTAAACGCCGTTTAGCTTCGGCAACAGGTGAACTGGCTTATGCCAACGAATATGATTATATAGTCGTCAATGATGTGGCGCAGAAAGCTACCAGCAAAGTTTTGACGATCATGGAAGCAGAACGTTACCGTGCTGCCAGAACTTATTTTATTATCAATGAAATTTGCCATGCGGCACATAAGGAGAGAGAAATATGAGTATGGTTGACCCTTCTATCGATTATTTAGCAGAGAAAGTTGACAGTAAATACACCCTGGTGATTTTAGCTGCCAAACGTGCCCGTGAACTGACGGTAGGCAATCAGAATATGCCTCAGAAAGAAGTAAGCACCGCTTTACGCGAGATCGCTGACGACGTTATTACTTACGAGCGTAAAGTACGCTGAGATAAGGGGGCTTAGTGCCTTGTTGCTAAAAGGAAAGAAAATCGTTTTAGGCGTTACTGGCGGTATCGCCGTTTATAAAGCTGTCGATCTGGTAAGCCGTCTGCGCAAGCAGGGGGCCGAGGTGCGTGTCGTTATGACAGAGCATGCCCGGCAGTTTGTTACGCCGCTGACATTTAAGGAAATCAGCGGCAACGCTGTTGCGACTTCTATGTGGAACAGCAACCAGGAATTTAATGTTGAGCATATCGCTCTGGCAAACTGGGCTGATGTTTTTGTAGTAGCTCCGGCTACTGCCAATATCATTGCGAAAATGGCGCACGGTCTTGCCGACGATCTGCTTTCTACAACTTTACTGGCCGCTCAGGCACCGATCATCGTCTGTCCGGCGATGAATACAGGTATGTATGAAAATGCTTTGACGCAGGAAAATATTACCTGCCTGAAAGAGCATGGCGTAACTGTGATGGCCCCGGCGACAGGCTTTTTGGCCTGTGGTACTTCTGGTGCGGGACGTCTGCCTGAGCCTTGTGAGATCGTGGAATTTGTCAAAGCTTTCTTTGCCAGAAGTTGTGGCGATATGAAAAATCTGCGTGTTTTGGTAACTGCTGCCGGTACCCGCGAGCCGATCGACCCGGTACGGTATGTCGGCAACCGCTCCAGCGGTAAGATGGGTTATGCTATCGCGCAGGCCGCTGCTGACCGCGGTGCCGAGGTGACGCTGGTTTCGGGGCCGTCGGTGCTGAATCCGCCTGCTAATGTCAAAACGGTGCAGGTTGAAACTACGCAGCAGATGATGGACGCCTGTCTGGTAGCTTACAACGACATGGATATAGTGATCAAAGCTGCTGCTGTGGCTGATTACAGACCCCATGATGTTGCCGAACAGAAAATCAAAAAGAAAACTGACGACGCTTTAACTGTCGTAATGGATAAAAACCCTGATATTCTAAAAGCTCTGGGCGAACGTAAAGAAAAACAGTTTTTGGTAGGCTTTGCCGCCGAAACTCAAAATCTGATTGCTAATGCAAAAGAAAAAATCTGCAAAAAGAATTTGGATATGATCGTTGCTAACGATGTCACTCTGCAGGGGGCAGGATTTAACTCTGATACCAATATCGTTAAATTCCTGTTTCCGGACGGCGAAGTGCGCGAGCTGGAGCAAATGACCAAAGCAGAAGTTGCAGAAGAGCTTTTGAATACTGTTCTGCGTTTGCGCAAATCGTAAATAGTATAACTCGTTCAAAAGGCGTAGAAATAAGCTTTTGTAGGCCTCGGGATGTAAAAATGAAAGATTTTTGTAAAATCTGTTGCAATTTGAAAGTTGTTCCGCTATAATAAGCATTGTAATTGAATATTACTCATCAAGAGCTGGTGGAGGGAATGGCCCTGTGAAACCGCAGCAACCATTGTAAGGTGAAAGTCTTGCAAAACGGTGCTAAGTCCTGCGATAATTCGTGAGATGAGAATGCTGAACAATAATACGCAGCGCTCTCATTATGAGAGCGCTTTTTTAGTAAGCAGGCAGATTGATGATGTGTACTTTATCTAAAGGAGGCTAATTATGAGAAAATTATTTACTTCTGAGTCTGTAACAGAAGGACATCCGGATAAGATCGCCGATCAGATTTCTGATGCGGTTTTAGACGCTATCTTAGAACAGGACCCGATGGGACGTGTTGCGTGTGAAACTTTGGTGGCAACCGGTCAGATCCATGTTGTCGGTGAGATTTCCACAAACTGTTATGTGGATATTCCGAAAATCGCCCGTGAAACTGTAGTCAATATTGGCTATGACCGTGCTAAATATGGTTTTGACGGTAATACCTGCGGCGTGCTGATCTCTATCGACGAGCAGTCTGCCGATATCGCTTTAGGTGTTGATAAAGCGCTGGAAGCTAAAGAAGGCAAAGCAGAGGAAACTGAGGTAGGCGCCGGCGACCAGGGTATGATGTTTGGTTACGCTACTAACGAAACCGTAGAATATATGCCGCTGCCTATCTGTCTGGCTCATAAGCTGGCCCGTCGGTTGTCGGAAGTTCGTAAAAACGGTACCTTACCGTATCTGCGTCCTGATGGTAAAACTCAGGTTACAGTTGAATACGACGACGGTAAGCCCGTACGTATCGACGCTATAGTCGTTTCTTCTCAGCATGCGCCTGAAATTCCGATGGAGCAGATCCGCGCTGATATTATGGAGCATGTTATTAAACCGATCGTACCTGCAGAAATGCTGGACGATGATACCAAATACTATATCAATCCTACCGGCCGTTTTGTTATCGGCGGCCCGCAGGGTGACTCCGGTCTGACCGGACGTAAGATCATTGTCGATACCTACGGCGGTATGGCACGTCATGGCGGCGGAGCTTTCTCGGGTAAAGACCCCACAAAGGTAGACCGCAGCGCTGCTTACGCCGCACGTTACGTTGCTAAAAATATCGTTGCCGCCGGACTGGCTGATAAATGTGAGATTCAGCTGGCTTATGCTATCGGCGTGGCACAGCCTGTATCTGTTTTGGTAGATACCTTTGGTACCGGTAAGATCGACGATGATAAGATCGCTGACCTGGTGCGCAAAAACTTCTCGCTGAGTCCGGCTGCGATCATCAAAGCTTTAGACCTGCGCCGTCCGATCTATAAACAAACGGCTGCTTACGGCCATATGGGACGTACTGATATTGATCTGCCGTGGGAGCGTACGGATAAAGCCGCTTCCTTGAAAGAACAGGCAGGCTTGTAATTTAAAATGTTGGTAAAGTCACAGCTTCTGCGGGAGCTGTGACTTTCTTTATCTTAGTATAAAAACTGTTGTCCGTAGGAAAAATAAAGGAATTTTCATTTAAATAGTAGAAGTATAATAAGCTAAAGTTTACAGTAATGGAGCATTACATGAAATATATAAATGTGGCAATCAACCTGCCTGTAAAAAACTTGTTCAAACAATTTACCTATGCCGTACCGCCACAGCTGGACCACGTTGATGTGGGATGGCGTGTTGTGGTGCCGTTTGGGTATCAGACAGTGGAGGGGTTTGTGACATCGTTGGCCGCGGCTGCTCCGGCAGAATACGAATGTAAAGAAATTTTGGCGACACTGGATACGCGCCCCTGGTTTGATGCGGAAATGCTGGCAACGGCAAATTGGCTGTCCGAATATTATCTGTGTTCGCCGGCTGAGGCGATGCGGCTGTTTATTCCAGGTAAAACCAGCATCAAGCGGCAGGCTGTTTATAACGATGAAGGTAAGCTTATCGCTTATGATTACGAAAATAAACTGAAAATCAAGACCCGTATCTGCTTTGTTGTGACTAAGGCAGGACGTGAGGCTCTGGTAGCATATAATAAACGTCTGCGTGCACAGATGCATGCCTTGGAAGTGCTGGCAGAAGCCGAACGCCCTCTAAGCGGGGAGGAACTGGCGTCAGTGCAGGTGAGTGCTGCGACACTGCGTATCTTATGTGAGAAAGGCTGGAGCGAACGGAGTGAGCAACGTGTTTTGCGCAACAGCTATGCCAACAGGACGGAGCTGAAGGAAAGTCTGCATTTGACAGACGAGCAGCGTCAGGCTGTTGAGGCTATCGGCAGTGCTATTACAGAGCCGCATCAGGAAACTTTTTTGCTGCAGGGAATAACCGGCAGCGGTAAGACAGAGGTTTACCTGCGGGTGGCAGCTCAGGCAATGGAAGCAGGCAAGCAGGTTCTGCTGCTGGTACCAGAGATAGCATTGACGGCACAGATCGTTAAACGTTTTCATGGCTGGTTCGGCGATGAAGTTGCGGTTGCCCACAGCAAACTGTCACAGAATGAACGTGCCGATGTATGGTATAAAATGCGTACTAACAGTGCCAAGCTGCTGATCGGTGTACGCTCAGCTGTTTTTGCTCCCTTCAGCGATCTGGGCCTGATAATTATTGATGAAGAACATGAGAGCAGTTACAAGCAGGACGAGCGGCCCAATTATCATGCGCGGACAGTAGCCCTGAAAAGGGCGCAGCTGAGCGGTATTCCGGTAGTTTTGGGAAGTGCGACACCTGATTTGGAAAGTTTTTATAAAGCGCGCCAGGGAACATATACACATCTGCGTTTGCTGCAGCGTGCCAACGGCAGTATGCTGCCGCATGTTGAAATTGCCGATATGAGGCTGGAATTGCAGCGGGGGAATAAATCTGTGCTCTCGGCGGCGCTAAACGATGCATTGCTGCAGACGGCGGTACAGGGAGAGCAGGCTATAGTACTGCTGAACAGGCGTGGTTTTTCAACCTTTGTGATGTGTCGTGACTGCGGTGAAAGTATTGTATGCCCGCATTGTGCTGTTGCGCTGGTTTATCATAGTGCCGGTGAAGCAATGCGCTGCCATTACTGCGGGAATACCGCCCCGATCCCGGACGAATGTCCTAACTGTCATAGTCGCCGAATCAGATTTTTTGGTACTGGCACCCAGAAAGCAGAAGCAGAAATTGCCGAACTGCCGGAAATCAGGATTTTGCGGATGGATCAGGATTCGACTGTCAAAAAATTCGCGCATGAGGATATTCTTAAATCTTTCAGCAGCGGTGAATATAATGTGCTTTTAGGTACGCAGATGGTAGCAAAAGGACATGATATACCTAACGTAACACTGGTGGGTATCCTTTCGGCAGATTCGACGTTGAATCTGCCTGATTTCAGAGCTTCGGAACGAACCTTTGCTCTGCTGACACAGGCTGCAGGCAGAGCCGGGCGCGGTGACAGGGCCGGCCATGTGGTCCTGCAGACCTATGACCCGGATAATCCAGTTATCAAGCTGGCGGCGACGCAGGATTACGACGCTTTTGCCGCCAGCGAACTGGAAATCAGGCAGGAGCTGGGATATCCGCCTTATACCGAAATTTTGAAAATTACGGTATTGGATAAGGAAGAAGTGCGTGGCAGCAGTCTGGCCCAGCGGATCGTTAATTTTCTGCAGACGCTGCAGCTGGAACATCCTGAACAGGAACTGTTGGTATTGGGGCCGTTCCCTGCTATTGTTGCCAAGGTACGTGACCTGTACCGCATGAACATTCTTGTAAAATGTCCGCAGATGGAGCTGGTCAAGCGTGCTTTGTGGAATTCTGAATTTAAAGAATGCCGCAATGTCTTTTTTGACGTCGACCCTGTCAGCGTAGTTTAGAAATTGCCTGCAGTTTGAATTTTATGGTATAATATAAGGTACGAAAAATTAAGGAGGTCCGACCGTGGCTAAATTAGATATCATTGTTGCCGGTAACCCAGTGCTGCGGTTAAAGGCAAAAGAAGTAGAACGTATAGATAAAAAAACAGTCCGTTTGCTGAACGATATGGCGGAAACCATGTACGCGGCAGACGGCGTAGGCCTGGCAGCGCCTCAGGTAGGTGTTTCCAGACGAATAGTAGTTATCGACGTTGGCGAAGGCCTGATCGAGCTTATCAATCCGGTTATCACCAAAAGGGAAGGTTCCGTTGTCGGCGGCGAAGGCTGTCTGTCGGTGCCTAATTTTGAAGGCGAAGTAGAACGCGCCGAATATATCGAATGTGAGTTTTTTGACCGTAAAGGCAAACGTATGAAGCTTGCCAGCGACGGCATTCTGGCGATCGCTGTACAGCACGAGCTGGATCATTTGGACGGTATCCTGTTTATTGATAAAGCTACCGTACTGACACCTAAAGAAACAGTGCCTGTCGGCATAGAATAGGCGGCAAGCTAAAGGAGATCAAAATGAGAATTGTATTTATGGGTACACCAGATTTTGCCGTAGGAACTTTACAGGCTTTGGTGGAATCAGGTAAGCACGAAATCGCTGCCGTTGTTACGCAACCCGACCGTCCTAAAGGGCGCGGGCAGAAAATGCTGATGACGCCTGTTAAAGAATACGCTTTATCGCAGGGTTTACCTGTGTATCAGCCGGCGAAGGTCAAAACACCTGAGGTTATTGCCCAGCTGCGTGAGTTGCGGCCAGAGATCATCGTCGTTGCCGCTTTTGGGCAGCTGCTCAATCAGGAGCTTTTGGCACTGCCGCCTTTAGGATGCGTCAATGTACACGCTTCGCTGCTGCCGAAATATCGCGGTGCGGCACCGATCCATTATGCGATTTTGCAGGGTGAAAAAGAATCCGGCGTAACGATTATGCAGATGGATATCGGCATGGACACTGGCGATATGCTCAGTAAAGTTATCGTTCCTATAGGCAGTGAAATGACGATGGGAGAGCTGCATGACGAATTGAAGGTCAAAGGGGCTGAGCTTCTGGTGCGAACGTTAGACGAGCTTGCCTCAGGTGCGGCAAAGCCTGAAAAACAAAATGAGACTGAAGCAACCTATGCCAAGCTGCTGGACCGGGCAATGGAAAAAATCGACTGGAATAATCCGGCCGCTAAAATACACGATTTGGTGCGGGGCTTTAATCCGGCTCCCGGCGCATTTACCAGATTGCCGGACGGCAAAAACCTGAAAATATGGAAAACAGTTCCGGCAGAGGGGCAGACGGCACCAGCAGGGACAGTTACGGCTGTAACGAAAAAAGGTTTTATAGTTGCCTGCGGCAGCGGTGCCTTGGAAGTGCTGGAAGTGCAGCCGGAATCGAAAAAACGTATGGAAGCCAAAGTTTTCTGCAATGGCCGCGGTGTAGAGCCCGGCACTGTATTAGGTAATATCGAGGGGTAAGTAATGATTGAACTTGAAAATGTTTTTAAGCCTAAAAAGAGGGTCTTTGTTTCACTGACTCTGGCCAGCGCCGTTATTGGCGCGATGGTCATTTATATGGCCTGGCGCGTAGCTCTGCCTGGTTTGGAACAAATCAACGCCAAGCTGCCTGTGGTGTTCGGCGGCATCGGTATCGCTATTGCTTTAGCATTGCTGGCCGGTGTTGCCGGTATCGTACTGGCTATCTTAGGTGTGCCCATCATGAAGATCTTTTACTTCTGGGCCTGGAAGGCTGTGAATATCTTATTCCCCTTCGCCGTTGTTTTAGGCAGAATTTTTGATATCCCGCGCAGTAAGATAGAGCAGTCTTTTATCGAAGTCAGTAATCATTTGGTCAAGCAGCATCGCGTCAAAGTTCCTGCCGACCGCATTATGATCCTGACCCCGCACTGTATCCAGCTGGATACCTGCGTACATAAGATCACCCGTAATATCGAAAACTGCCGTCAATGCGGTGGCTGCAGCGTTGGCGATATGCTGGGGCTGGCCCATAAATACGGTATCCACATGGCAGTAGCCACAGGCGGAACTTTGGCCCGGCAAATGGTCAAACAGATCAGACCGAAAGCTATTGTGGCTGTGGCCTGTGAACGTGATCTGACCAGCGGTATCCAGGACGTGTTTCCGCTGCCGGTAGTCGGCGTGCTCAATGAACGCCCCTTCGGGCCCTGCTTCAATACCCGCGTCGATATCAAACGTGTGGAGGCCGCAGTATTAGACTTTTTAGAAGTTGAGGAAAAGCATGGCGAACATTAAAGAACAAGCCGCTGCCGTGAACATGCTGCCAAATGCCCGCTTAACAGCGGCTCAGGTGATCAACAGCGTTTTCAAAGATGGGGCTTACGCCAATATAGCGCTCGGCAAGGCGCTGAGCAAACAAAATCATAGCGAACAGGACAGAAGGTTCGTTACCGAGCTGGTTTACGGCACGGTGAAGGCCAAAGGCACTATAGACTGGCTGTTGCAGCAGCTGGTATCACGTCCTCTTGGCAAAATCGAACCGATGATTTTAAATATATTACGGCTGGGTGTTTTCCAAATTTATTTTTTGGAACGCATACCGGCCTCTGCTGCTTGTAACGAGTCCGTTAATCTGGCGAAGAAGTTCGGGCATGAAGGCATCGTAAAATTTGTGAACGGCGTGCTGCGCGGAGCGGTGCGCAGTAAGGAAAGTATCGTTTATCCGGATGCAGAAAAAGATCCCAGGCAGTATTTAGCACTTAAAGAATTTCATCCGGACTGGCTGGTAAAACGTTGGCTCAAACAATTCGGTTTTGAAGGGGCGCAGGCTTTGTGCCGCTTTGATAACGAGCCACCGCCTCTGACACTGCGTGTAAACACTTTGGTGAGTGACCGCAAAACACTTCTGGCGAGTCTGCAGGAGGATGGCTTTGAGGCCGAACCTTCCAAATGGTGCGAAGATGGTATCGTCTGTACCAAGATCCCGGCGCTCAGTGTTTTGTTCAGTAAATACAACGATATGTTTTATGTGCAGGACGAAAGCTCGATGCTGGTAGCGCCGGTTTTAGCACCTCAGCCCGGGCAGACAGTTATCGACGTTTGCAGTGCGCCGGGCGGTAAAACGACCCATTTAGCGCAGCTGATGCAAAACAAAGGCGTTATCTACGCTACTGATATCCACGAGCATAAAATCAAGCTGATCGAAGAAAACAGCAGGCGGCTGGGCATTACGATCATTGAGCCGTCGCTGCAGGATGCGGCAGAGTTTAAGCCTGAGTGGGCGTCAATGGCAGACTGCGTGCTGGTAGACGCTCCCTGTTCGGGGCTGGGCGTACTGCGCCGTCGTGCCGAAGCACGCTGGAAGAAAAATAAGCTTGATCTGAAAACTTTCCCGCCGCTGCAGCGCGATATTCTGCGCAATGCTGCCCGTTATGTCAAACCTGGCGGCAGGCTGGTCTATAGTACCTGCACTTTAGAGCAGGCCGAAAATCATTACATCCCCGCTGAATTTTTAGAAAATAATCCCAACTGGCAGTATGCCGGTTTTCAGCACCCGCTGACAGGTGAAACAGTGGACGAATTGCAGCTGCTGCCGCAGCGCGATGGTACCGATGGTTTCTATATCTGCGCTTTGGTGCGTAAGGAGTAGGCTGTGAAAAAAGAGCTTTTTGGCTTATCTTTAATTGAATTACAGGAACTTTTGGTGGCTGCCGGATTGAAGAAATTCCGCGCGGCTCAGGTTTATCAATGGTTATACCAAAAATCCGTAACTGCTTTTGATCAGATGCGCAATCTTTCCAAAGCGGATATCGCGATCTTAGAAGCAAACTTTACGCTCCTGCCGCAGCAGCTTAAAATCCTGCGCGAGCAGGTATCGCAGGACGATCTGACCCGCAAGGTGCTGCTCGAATTTTCGGATGGCAATTCGGTCGAGACCGTGCTGATGCGCCATGATTATGGTTACAGCGTCTGCGTATCCAGCCAGGTCGGCTGCGATATGGGGTGTGCTTTCTGTGCCAGCGGCCTCAGCGGCTGCATTCGTAATCTGACCGCCGCTGAAATTTTAGCACAGGTTTATATTTTTAACAGTATGCTGGTCAGAGAAGGTAAGAAGGTCAGCCGTATTGTCGTTATGGGCAGCGGCGAACCGATGCTTAATTTTGACGCCGTTATCGACGCACTGCAGTTCCTGCATCAGGAAAATACGCTGTATATGAGTTACCGGAACATGACGATTTCTACCTGCGGTATTATCCAAGGTATCGAAAAGCTGACGCAGCTGGGACTGCCGATCAATCTGGCAATTTCGTTGCACGCAGCCGAGCCTGAGCTCAGAACCGAGCTGATGCCGGTCAACAAAGGTTTTCCTTTTCAGGACGTCATCCAGGCTGCCGAAGCTTATGTCGGTTATACCGGCAGGCAGGTGACTTATGAATATATTCTGATTGCCGGCAAAAATGACAGCCCTGTAGCAGCCGAGCTGCTGGCTAATCATTTGCGGTTCAAACATGCCAGCGTCAATTTGATTCCGGCCAATCCAGTGCCAGAAAAAGGCTTTGAACGCCCATCAAAAAAAGTGGTTGAAGCATTTTTAAAGGTACTGCAGAAACATAAAATAAATGCCACCGTCCGCAGGGAAATGGGCAAAGACATCGATGCCGCCTGTGGACAGCTGCGCGCCAGGTTTGCCCAAGAGCAGCAGGACTGAAAGCAGCGGCGTTATCAGTGACCAAAACAGACATAAGCTATAAAGTTAGGAGGTTCGTCAATGTTCGTTATCAGTAAAACCCATGTGGGCATGGTAAGAACTGTCAACGAAGACGCTTTGTTGACAACAGGACCTGAGCTTTTTGCGCTGGCTGACGGTATGGGCGGCTATGCAGCCGGAGAAACCGCCAGCAGGGAAGCCTTACAGGTTTTGCAGCAGGAAGCGGAAAAATTTAAGGAGCTTACTGGCACCGAGTTATGCACCGCCATGCGTGAAACAGTGCAGCAGGCTAATAAGCATATCAGGCAGATGGCTCAAAGTGAAGTACAGTATCATGATATGGGCACGACGCTCGTGGCAGTATATCTGGCGGCAGACGGTAAAGCTTATGCGGTCAACGTAGGTGACAGCAGACTTTATACATGGAGTGCCGGCACTTTACAGCAGGTCACCCGCGATCATTCTTACGTCGCAGAGTTATTGGCCAACGGCGAAATCACTGCACAGGAGGCTTTTAAGCATCCACAGAAAAATATCATTCTGCGCGCTGTTGGAGCCGAAGACGAGCTGGAAGTAGATTGCTTTACTCTGGAGCTGACAGCAGATACCAAGTTGCTTTTATGCAGTGACGGTTTAAGTGATATGGTGGATGACAGACAGATCAGCGAGATTCTGCAGGCACATCAGACGGCCGAAGCTGCCGAAGTGCTGCTGGAAGCTGCCTTAGACAACGGTGGCAGAGATAATATTTCGCTGATCCTGATAGACTTGACCCCGACCGAGGAGGATAACAGATCATGACAGATATGGTAGGAAAAATTTTACATAACCGTTATAAGATCCTGCGTCCTGTCGGCGTCGGTGGTATGGCGGAGGTTTACCTGGCACAGGATATGCTGCTGGACCGGGAAGTCGCCGTAAAAATACTGCGCGCTCAGTTCAATAACGATAAAAGCCTGCTCGAACAGTTCCGCCGCGAGGCTCAGTCCGCCGCAAGGCTGATCCACCCTTCAATTGTCAATATTTTTGACGTTTGCGAAGAAAACAGTTTGTATTTTATCGTTATGGAATACGTAGATGGTAGAACATTGAAAAGTATTTTAGAGGAGCAGGGCCCGCTCAAACCTTTCTGGGCCGTGCATATTGCCTGTGAGCTGGCTGCCGCTTTGCAGCATGCCCATAACCGCAATATTATTCACTGCGACATCAAACCGCATAATGTCCTTATCAATAAAAGCATGACGCCTAAAATCGCCGATTTCGGTATAGCGCGTATGGTCACTAGTCAGACGATGGTCTATACATCGTCTGTGATAGGTTCGGTGCATTATCTGTCGCCAGAACAGGCTGGCGGCTGTCCCGTAACGGCTCAGTCCGACATCTATTCACTGGGCATCGTTTTGTATGAAATGCTGACGGGACACGTGCCTTTTGACGGCAAAACTGCCGTTGCTGTGGCGATGATGCACCTCGAAAAAACGCCGCCGCCGCTGAAAACCTATGATCCAGACCTGCCTGATTCGCTGCAGGAAGTAATTGACAAAGCGCTTGCTAAAGACCCATCCGACCGCTATGCGACCGCCGAAGAAATGTGGCAAGACCTTTATAATATCAAAACTAAAATGCTGCAGGAAAGCGTTGAAGAAGATTATGCCGAAATGCTGGGTATTACGGCGATCTCGAAAAACGAGCTGGCCGAGCCTACCGGAAAAATTTACGACTGGGCCAGCGATAACGAGGAAGGCGCTCCTGAAGAAACCATTATCATGAAGCCGGCCTTCAACAAAAGTACTGACGAGATAGTGCAGGAAGCTGCCGCTATCAACAGGCGGGAACGCCGGAACAAATACATCAAGCTGTTTGCACTGGTTGCTATCTTATCCGCTGTCTTTTTAATGGTCGGTAACGTGTTCAGCCGCAAAACAGTTGATGTGCCTAACGTAGTTGGTAAATCGGTAGTGGAAGCGCAGAAAACCTTGGAAAAATCGGGCTTTACTGTAAAACTGGACGAAGAATATGACGAGAAGGTGACTCCGGGCTACGTTATCAAACAAGAACCGGAAGGCATCAGTAAGCGTAAGGAAGGCAGCGAGATCACTTTGGTGGTAAGCAAAGGCCTGGAAATGCTGGAAATGCCTGATTTGATTGGAAGAAAGCTGGACAATGCCAAAAAGTTTTTAAGTGACCTGGGTTACGAAACTGGTGTTGTAACTTATAAATTTGTGGCAGGCAAACCGGCAGATTCTGTTTTGGAACAGGCCCCAAAGGCTAAAAACAAGACACCGAAGGGATCGAAGGTAGATCTGGTTGTATGCCGCGATCCCAAAGACCTGTCGATGCCGGACGTAATGGGCAGCAGCTTGAATGATGCTAAAAAAGCCCTGACCGAGTTAGGTATCATGGATATTACCGTACGTTATGTTGAAAGCGGCAGCAGTGAGGGCAGCATAGTAGGTATGGAACCGCCTGCAGGTTCTAAGTTTGCCGCCGACGGTAAAGTTGTATTGCAGGTATCATCCGGCAGTCATCCGCAAAGCGTCAATAAATATGCCGAATTCGTCGTGCCCCAGGGCAGCGGTACCCAGGATGTGCAGATCATCCTGATCGATGCCAACGGACAGCGAACTGTTTATCAGGGCGCGCAGAAAGCCGGCGTACGTATACGCCAAAAAGTGGAAGTTACCGGCAGCGGCAAAGTGCAGTTCTTCTGTAACAATAAAATGGTCGAGGAGAAAAATCTGTGAGTATCGGCCAGGGAAGAATCATCAAAACCTATAATGGTTATTACTATGTCGACAGCGGTATCGACGAGCTTGTCACATGCAAGGTCAAAGGCAAGCTTAAGCAGATCAGGTTTTCACTCTGCACTGGCGACATAGTTGAATTTGAAACCAATCATAACGGCGAAAGTATGATTACCAGGATTCTGCCGCGGCGCAATTTTATGCTGCGGCCGACTATCGCCAACGTCGATCTGATCATCGTCGCATTTGCCTGTATCAACCCCGATTTCAGCTACCTGCTGGCCGATAAGCTGCTGGTACTGGCAGAGCAGGCTGGTATCCCGGCCGTTATCTGCCTTAATAAAATCGACTTGGCACCGGCGGGGCTGGTGGCCGAGATCGAAGCTGTTTATAAACGGGCGGGCTACGAGGTCTATGCGATCTCTGCGCAGCAGGGAATCAATGTTGGCAAGCTGAAAGATCGGCTTTACGGTAAAATAACTGTATTTGCCGGACCTTCCGGCGTGGGCAAGTCATCGACTCTCAACGCTATCGAACCCGGTATGCAGCTGGTGACAGGCAGTGTCAGCGAAAAAATAGGGCGGGGCAAACACACCACGCGCTTTGCACACCTGCTGCCTTTTGCCGGCGGTTATCTGGCAGACACTCCCGGTTTTGGCAATTTGAATTTAGAAGAACTGGACGATAAAAAACTGGCTGCATGTTTCCGCGAATTTGCAGGCTTTGAAGATGGATGTAAATTTACGCCCTGCACACATACGCACGAACCGATATGCGGCGTCAAAGATGCGCTGGCAGCCGGAGAGATAGCGCAGTCGCGTTACGAATCGTACCTGACTATTTTAGAAGAAATAAAATCCAAAAAGGAAAAGGACGGAAGAAAATGATCAAAGTAGCGCCTTCAATCTTATCTGCCGATTTTGCTTATCTGGCAGACGAAATCAAAAAAATCGAAACTGCCGGAGCCGACTGGGTGCATATCGACGTGATGGACGGTGCCTTTGTACCGAACCTGACCTTTGGCGCGCCGGTCGTTAAAAATATCCGTAAGGTCACTGATCTCTTTTTTGACTGTCACCTGATGGTCAACAATCCCGAGCAATATATCGACGATTTTGCCGATGCCGGCGCGGATATGGTAGTAGTACACGCCGAAGCTACCAAACATCTGCACCGCTGTGTGCAATACATCAAAAACAAAGGTATGCAGGCCGGCGTGGCTTTGAATCCGGCTTCGCCACTATGCCTGGTGGAAGAGATTCTGCCGGATGTGGATATGGTGCTTTTGATGAGCGTCAACCCCGGTTTTGGCGGTCAAAGCTTCATTGAAACCACAGTACCAAAAATCGCCCGGCTGCGGAAGATGATCAACGATGCAGGCCTGAATATAGAGATACAGGTAGACGGCGGCATCAACGATAAAACCTCCAAACTGGTACGTGAAGCAGGTGCGACTGTACTGGTTGCAGGTTCGTATGTTTATGGCGCTGCTGATACCAAAGCGGCGATTGCCAGTTTAAAAGCATAATTAAAAAGCTATAAATAAAAACACTGCAAATTTTGCAGTGTTTTTGTTTTTAGTAAAGTTTTTCTTCCTTTAAAGCAGGAAAAACTGTTTCTGTAAAATAAAATACCCCTAAAGCAGCTTAGAAACCTTACTTTAGGGGTATTAGCTGTTGCCTATAACATATTTTAAGGACGGCAAACCTTACAGGGAGCCATACCCATGTACTTATTGCAGGCTTGGCGTATGAATACGAATTTGGAGGCGAAGCAAAAACAACGGTCAAAGGTCTGAGCACGCTGGCACTCAGTATCAAAGGCAGTAGCGGTATGTTGGAGCTGGGTTATATCATTCAAAATAAAGATGTGAACGTGCCTGCTGTCTACATTGGCTTGCAGGGCAGTCACGGGTAAAAAGCAGGCGTCTGCCAGCAAGTGCAAGGCGGCGTGAACAACCGGTCGCTGCCATTCCTAAACTGAATGACAGCGATGGTTTTTTGGAAATTCCGAAAACGCATATCCTTGCGAACTAACTGAATTGCTATTAGGAGCAGTCAGTTCTAGTATATAGACAAGGGGTAAACCTTACCAAGTGAAACGATGACAAAGGAGGTCAAAAACATGGCAAAAGTTTACAAAGATTTGAGAGAGTTTTTAAAAACATTAGAAGAAGAGGGGCAGCTGATCCGCGTTAAAGATGAGGTCGATCCGGAACCTGATATTGGCGCTGCCGGACGTGCCTGCGCTAATATGGATAAAAAACCGGCTGTTTTGTTTGAGAAGGTGAAAGGTTATAAATATTCTGTTGTAACCAACGTTCACGGTTCCTGGGCTAATCATGCTTTGATGATGGGAATGCCTAAAGACACTCCTGTAAAGGAACAATTCCATGAATTGAACCGCCGCTGGGACAAATTCCCGGTACCGCCAGTAATTCTTCCACGTGAAAAAGCAATGTGTAAGGAAAATACCATCAGCGAAAATATCAATTTATTTGATGTTTTGCCTCTTTACAGAATCAATGATCAGGACGGTGGTTTCTTCCTGTCTAAAGCAGCCGTTGTTACCGGTGATCCGGCTGAACCTGATAATCTGGATAAGCAGAATGTCGGTATTTACCGTATCCAGGTCAAAGATATCGACCGTATCGGCATCCAGGCTTTGCCTTTTCATGATATCGCCATCCAGCTTGCTAAGGCAGAAGAAGTCAACGAGCCTTTACCGGTAGCTATCGCTCTGGGCAATACTCCGCTTGTAAGCTTTATGGCAAGCACTCCTGTTAATTACGACCAGAATGAATATGAATTCGTCGGCGCCTTGCAGGATGGTGTTCCTACTGAAATTACTAAAGCTGATACTGCTGAGCATTTGTATGTTCCTGCTCATGCTGAAGTTATTCTGGAAGGCTACATTATGCCGCGCGTTCGTACCTGCGAAGGCCCGTTCGGCGAGTTCCCTGGCTCTTATTCCGGCGCCAGGAATCAGTGCGAGATCAAGATAACTCATATCACACATCGTACCAATCCGATATTTGAAAACTTGTATCTTGGTATGCCCTGGACTGAGATCGATTACCTGATGGCTCTTAATACCAGTGTTCCTCTGTACAAACAGCTGAAAGCTACTATGCCTGAAGTGCAGGCAGTCAATGCTATGTATACTCATGGTATCGGCGTTATCATTTCTACGAAGGTCCGTTACGGCGGCTTCGGTAAGGGTGTTGCTTTCCGTCTGCTGTCTACTCCACATGGTATGCCTTATTCCAAGGTCATTATCGTTGTCGATGAGTTTGTCGATCCGTTTAATCTGGAGCAGGTTATGTGGGCGCTTACTACCCGCGTCAAACCCAGTAAGGATGTTGCGATCATCCCGAATTGTGCAGGTATGCCGCTTGATCCGTCTTCGGTACCGGCAGGTATGCATGACAAGCTGATCATCGATGCAACTACTCCAGTCGCTCCGGAACCGAATCCGCGTTCTGTTGAATTGTTGAAACCGTCTCCGGCTACCCCGAAATGGGAAGCTATTTTCAGAGACTTTATGGCTGCACAAAAAAATCAATGATAATTTGAGGTATAAAGGAGGCAGATTTTTATGAAATGTCCGCGTTGTGATGCTGATACAGTAAGAGTTATGACTAAATCCCCGGTTGGCGATGTTTGGGAAGTTTATGTCTGCGATACCTGCAGTTATTCCTGGCGTTCTACCGAAGAAATCCATGTACATGATGTATTTAAACTAAAACCGGAAGATATTCCTAATTTACAGCAAATTCCGCCGGTTCCACCTTTAAAGAAATAAATGGCTGCTTGGGGCTTGGACAAGTCCTTGATTGGCGGGGGAGTTAGCTCCCCCGCTTTTTTTTATATGATTGCGGGGTGAAAAATTATGGCAGAGCTGAAAACACAGCTTGATCTGCAGCAGATACCAAAAATAGTAGGCGAGGATGGGACGCAGCTTTTGGCACGCTGCTACGCGGTGCTTGAGCATACCAGGTGGCCGCTTTATATCGTGGGACCTTCGGGCAGCGGCAAAAGTATTATCGCGATGAACCTGGCCAGGCAGTATGCGCTGGCTAAAAATGTGCCAGCCTATTATGTGCAGCTGAGTCCAGAACAGACGAAAACAAGCCTGATTTTGGGACTGAGGCTGGAAAACGGCAGTCTGGCAGTTAAGAACGGAGTTGTGGCAGATTGTATGGAGCGTGGCGGCATTATCATCGTCGATGAGGCGACACATTCGGTACAGGAGATTTTGCTGATGTTCAACAGTATACTGGACCGGACTTCGGTAACGGCGATCGGCGATAAGATGATTTATGCACACGAGGATTTTCGGATCGTGTTCTGCTCGAATGACAGCAGATATTCCGGCAACGTTAAGCTGCCGCAGAGCTTTGCTCAGCGTCTGGTTTCATTTTATTTCGATTATCCGACGGCGGAAGATGAGCTTTTGATAGTTGAACAGATAGTAGCGGAGGAGTGCCGTGCCAACGATGTTGTACCGGTAAGCCTAAAGCGTTATATTATTGAGTTGATGCGCGAGGTACGCAGCAATACTTATCCACTGTCGGTACGCAATGCGGCTATTGCCGTAGTTCTGTGCAATTTGGAGCTTTTGCGGCGCCCAGAGTGGCGGCAGACGATGATAGATTCTTATTTTTATGATAATCGGAATGTTGAAAGCATCAAGAGGTATCTGGCAAAAAGGGTGTTGGGCTGTGAGGCGGAAAGCGTTACTGATTTGACAGACAGGCGGATCATGGAGCTGGAGCAGGCCTTGAGCGCGATTGGAATCGGAACTTTTAAAGAGATCATTTTGCAGAGCTTTATGTATTATCTGGATGTAGACCTGGGTTTTTATGATTTGCAGATGGTGAAGGAGAAGCTTGAGTCTTCAATTATTTAAGGTGGCTGTTATGGAAAATTTTGCGGTATTATGCCCGGAACTGGCTTTTAAAATAGAATATTATGCTGATGCAGCTGCATATCAAGACTCTGTTGGCACAGAATGCGGACAACTGTGCTGCTGTACTGGAAGTCGTGAGGACGGGTATGTGCTGGCTGTCAACTGCGAATGGTTGCTGGAGGCATGGCAGCATTCAGCTTTGCATGGGCTACTGTCGTCAGAGAGTTTTACTGATGCATTTGTTATAAGTGAACTGAGTGTTTTGCGGTATGAAAATACGGCGTTGTTTACGGGGGCGGAGGGGTACAGGCACTTGGAGCGACTTAAGAAGGATATTTTATACCGATGCATCTATAGAAGTCTGTTTAGGACGTTCTGTGAGTATAAGCTGGCGCGTGAGCTGCCTGAGTTTGGCAAGCTGCTGACACTGCTGAATATGACGACACAGGATGTGGAGTTGGAGCAGCTTGTGAAGTATTTGCCGCAGCGTGGTCAGCTGGAAGCTTTACAGGTGTTTTTGAAGTACGGTATCATCGAGCCGCAGGGTGACAGTAGTTTTTATGATTTTATGGTACCTCTGGCCTTGACTGCGGTACGGACGGAGCTGCAGAATTTGATCGTGGTGACAGATTTGCTGACAGAATGGCTGCAGGGATTGCGGATGACGTCAGAAATCACACCTGTGTGGGAGCAGAAAGCTGCTGCGGCAGGAACTGCCGGCTCTATGTCGGTGCTGAAGGTGTTCAGCGAAGAAGAATTATACGAGATTGTACGGAAAGAGCATATCCGTGAACTGAAAGCAAAAATGCAGAATGCCGCATCACAGACAGGTAAGCTGGCAGGCGTAGGGCGTATGGTAAGCAGGTCGGGCGACACTTCACAGTTCTTTTTGGATATAGTACGGAAATACAGGCGCGAGATCGGCGAGCTGGAATATATTTTTAAGCAGAGCTTTACGTCGATGAAGATCATTGGTGCTTATGACGGCGACGTTAACCTGAAAAAGCAGCAGGAAGCGTATCTGGCCTCTAAAACAGCGGAGGAAAGCAGGGTTTATCAGTATTACTTGCGGCGTAAGGTATCGGTAGATATTATGATCATACGCGATGTTTCGGGCAGTACGTACCGATTTGAACGTGAATATGCAGAAGCGCTGATCGAGATTTTGGCGGCAGTTAATAATTTTGACGGTATCAGAACACTGATAATAGATTTTGAGGGCGGGGCCAAAGTACGTAAAAGTTTTATTGATAAAGCCGAGCAGACTTCGATCGTACCGTTGTCTGGAGGGGGGACTAATCTGCTGCCGGCGGTGCGGTTGCTGCAGGAACAGGTGCTGAAGGGGAAGCGGAGATTGTTGTTTCTATTATCGGATGGAGAGATCAACGACCGTGAGCAGGCCGAAAGGGAGTTGAACGATTATTGCCGCAGGAATCAAATTGAGATGGTGAAGATAACTTTTGACGAAGAGGATAAATATGGCTATGAGCATACGACAATCATAAATCTGCACAGGTTTCTTGCCCGCAGGATTATCGAAAAGGGGGCGACATACTGATATGGAAGGTTTGTTGAAGTGCCCGCATGGCCTGGTTACAGGCTGCGAGGAGCGGCAGGGGTTGAAAATCTATCGACATCTGCAGGACGGTGAGGCGTGTGGATTGCTGAATGGGTTACAGTTGACGCCGGAGGAAATTTTGCTGGAAATGGGTCAGACTTTTGTGAGCAGCGGCAATTTCACAGCTTTAGCACCATATGTGCGTGGTGGTGAACTTGCTGAGGGATATGTACCGCCGCAGGCCAGCACAGCGCTGAACGAATTTCTTTTGTTTTTTCACGCCAGTGCAGCGGTACGGAGTTTGATTTATGAAACAGTACTGACGGCTGCCGTAAGCGGCGACGATATTACTTTTAAGGAGCTGCTGGAGCTGGCGCTGTTTGCTTTGTGTTATGCTCGCTTTCAGGAGGAGACCAGGACGTATAAACGGAAAGTAAAAGAGTTGCTGCCATATTTTGGCGCCGGTTTGTTGGACGTTTTAGCAGCGTTAAAAATAGACTATTCGCGGCAATCTGCTGTCAGCTGTTTTTATGAGGAGTATTTCTTCCAGTTGAAGTATGAATTTTGGGACAGGGAAGTAAGTCCGGAGAGACACAAACAGTGGCAGGCAGTGAAGCTGCTGGCATTAGGTATACAAAAGAAAAATACCTGAAGCATAAATGCTTCAGGTATTTTTCTTTTACTATTATTTTTTGAATAATTCAGGAACCCATTTGGCTGGATTGACTTCTTTAAATTTGCTGCGCTGGAAGTGCTCTTTAAGCCCGAAAGGTACGGTGCAGTCAAAAATAGTTTTGCAGGATATACCTACATCGCGGATCGAAGGTGAAAATTCGGGGGATTGGGAAGGATCGAGCGGATGGCAGCGAACGCCTGGGATAGTGATAACGTCGACATCGCCCTGGAAACGGGTATTCAAAGCCCACAGCACGTCGTCGGTATCAAACAGATCAACATCGTCGTCTACCAGGATAACGTGTTTCAGTTCCGAGAAAGCAGAGAAGGCTAGCAGAGCAGCCTGTCTTTGACGGCCTTCATCAGGCGGAGCTTTTTTGACGAATTGGATAACGGCCATATATTTGCCGCCGCCGGAGCAGTGGGCATACACGTTTTTGACATTGCCTGGCAGTGCTTTTTCCGTCATGCCGAGGATGGATGCTTCAGTCGGTATCCCTGCCATATTGACGTGTTCTTCGGAAGGACCGATGCAGGATTGCATGATTGGGTCGCGGCGGTGGGTAACTGCTTTGACTTTGATCAGCGGGATTGCTGGTTTCATAGCGCCGGTATAGCCCGGAAATTCCGGCATTGCTTTACCGGTATTGCTGTTTTGGTCTTCGCGGACGCGGACATCAGGCAGCAGTTCGCCTTCTATAACATATTCTGCACGGGCGATAGCCTTTTCGTTGATAGTTTTGCACTGTACCATTTGCACGCCTTCGCCCCGTATACTGCCGGCTATGCTCAATTCATTGAAGCCGAGTGGAGTTGTAGGTGGTTCGAAGCAGGCGGCGATCTCGATGGCCGGGTCAACGCCGATACTGATGGAGATCGGCATCGGTTTGCCGGCTTTTTCGTATTTTTGACGGAATACGTCTAAGTGACGGCCTGGAACGAAATACATGGATATTTCGTCTTTGCCCTGCAGGCAGAGGCGGTGGATAGTAATATCGGTATCGCCGGTTTCAGGATCGGTGCCGTAGCAAAGCCCCATGGTTACATATGGGCCGGCGTCTTCTTCAGTATTGGTAGGGGCTGGGATCAGCTTGCGGATATCAAAGCCCTCTTCTGTTGCCAGATGCACTACTTCCTGACAGGGTGCCTGGTCAGCACTTACAACTACCGGAGCGATCGGGGTGGATACGGAGTCTTTTAAAAGAAAGCCCAGCTTTTCGGGTTCACATCCCAGCAGGTACCCGACACGGGCACGGCTTGAAAGTACGCCGATAGCGACTTTAGCGCCGGGATGGCCTTTAACATTATTGAAGATCATGGCAGGTCCTAAGCGAGTCGGGCGTTTAACGGTGCCTTTGGCACCAACATAGCGGTAAATACCGGAGATCTCGGCACGTGGATCGGCCTCGACGTTGGTTTCCACCAACTGTCCGGGGATGGTACGCAGATAGTCGAGTGCAGAACGTAAATCATTGATTTTAGTAGTCATAATAAAGCCTCCTTAAATATACTGTACTGTGAATGGGAAGCTGCTGCCTGCAAGAAAGTAGAATCATTTTTGCGGAGACTGTTTTTTGCAATATCTAACAGTTTTCAGCTGACCGGTTTCAGAGCTGCACCAACTGACACCGGTGTTCAAGCAGCATTTCCTCTTAGGAACATCATAATACGAGTGGGAGTTTGAAGGCTATTCTAAATAGCGAAGCTGTTTTGACATATTGGAAAGATATAACCAATAGTTTGCATTAATAAACTTTTAATTCTATAAAGGCAAGACGTTATGCTCTATTGGAATACGAAAAAGCCTGCTTTTACCGTATAATCGTAGTAGATAAGCAGCTTCAGGCTGGGCAGAGTGAAAGCAGGTGAGAGAAATGAATTTTAATCAGTTGAGATATTTTGTCGCTATTGTCAAGCATGGCAGTTTTTGGTCGGCAGCACTGGAAGAATACATTTCTCAGTCTTCGCTGTCCAAGCAGATCAAAGCTTTGGAAACCGAGCTTGGGGTAGTGTTGTTTAACAGGACTGGTAATAAGATTACTCTGACGGAAGCAGGCCAGTGTTTTTATGATTATGCGCTGCAGCTGCTGGAGACAAAAAACGAAATGCACCAGGAGCTGATGGCTTTTGAAGATACGCCGATCGAAGAAGTGAAATTCGCTTCGATTCCAATCGTCAGTTCCTATAAGATATCAACGCTGCTTTCTGAGTTTCAGAAAGTCAATAAAAATCGCAGGCAGGTCGTTAATTATAATATTCTGGAAGAAGAACAGAAAGACGTACTGATGCTTTTAAAAAACGATAAGGTGGATTTTGCTTTTGTGCGCGACGGTTTTGACCAGCTGCCCGAATATGAGCATCGGCTGTTTATGACAGACGAGATCGGCCTGATTTGTTCGCAGGAAAGTGAGCTGGCACAGCTGCAGGAATTTGATTTTTCGATGCTGCGGGATGAAAAAATCATTCTGATTTCTCCTAAATCGGAAATTTACCGGATTTTAATGGAAAAGCTGCGTAAAGTGAACAAGGAATGTAATGTGGCGGCAACGATGACACGGCATAGGAATGTGTTTTCGATGGTGGCCAATAATGTTGGTATTACTTTTTTTACAAAACGGATGCTGGAGGAAGGACACAGCATTGAAGGGCTGAAATATGTCCCTCTGGCGATGCCGATCTACAGTAATGTTTACATCGTTAAACGTAAGGAAAAAACTTTGAATGCGACGACAGAAAAATTTTGGAAGTTCCTTTGCGGTAAATATCAGGAATATCAGCAATAAAAAACCACTGCTGAGCAGTGGTTTTTTATTTATTGCATTTGAAAATATTTTTGCCAATAGATCCAAAAATCCTTGGTAATTTTATTGAGGCGGCGTTTTTTGAGTTTTATCAGCGCCACATCGCTTGTGAGTTCTTCAACTAGAGGAACGGTACAGAGATGAGGGAAAAGTGTCAGGTCAACGAGACTGAGCGGTAGCAGCGAAATATTTGGCGCCGTCTGCAGGATCTCCATAAGGATCTTGTGCCTTGTTGTCAGACATTTTGTTTTTTTCTCGATGCCGTGGCGTTCAAATGCTTTCATAACGATCGTATAAATGACCGATGAGGTATCTAAAAGTGAAAGTGGGTATTTTATCAGGTCATTCAGGGAAACAGCTTCTTTTGTACTTAAAGGATGATTTTGATTGCAGACCAGAACAAAAATATCTTTCTTATATGGAATACAGTCAAAGACATCTACTTCATCAAGATAATCAGTACGTATCAGCGCAATGTCGATGGCTCCGTCAAACAGCTCTTTCATAACTTCCTGCTGGTTGGTCTCGTGCATATCGATAACGACGTTAACATCGGGTTTATAGTTGGTTGTAAATTGGGCTATCTGAGCGCTGATACCATAGGAGGATACTACAGGTATTGACCCAAAACGAATAGTATTGGACTTCTTGGTAGCAAATTCATCTAAATAAAGCAGCATATCGTTGTGTTGTTTGATGGTCATTTCAGCATATTTGGCAAATTCCGCACCTATTTCAGTCAGATAGACCTTGGAATGTTCGCGTTTGAAGAGATCGACACCCAGTTCTGTTTCCAGGGCTTTTATCTGTTTGGACATTGACGATTGGGAGATATACATATCATCGGCAGCATTTGAAAAGCTACCTGTTTTGACAATGGCCAGAAAGTATTTCAATTGATTAAGATTCATAAATTCAATCCGCCCTTCTGTGCAAATTAAAACACGATAGCAAATAGTAAAAAAATGAGATTTGTTTTAAAATCTTTACCTTCTTCATTTAAATTATATTCGATTTTGCTATATACACATATTCGAGAATGGAATACAAGCTTTCACCTTTGGAAATTCCTAACAAGAATGACGTGTTTATTTAACTGAATTGCCTTTTAGACGGGCTGGTTCTATGATGAAAAGCAAGAAAGAGAATTGCTGGAGACGAAAGGGAAGGAGGGGAAAAAGATTTTTAGGAGCTGTCAAAAAGCTCTTGCTCATTAGCATAAGGATACTCCATAACTTAATAAATTACAATAATTAAATTTGCTGCACATAAACTTAATTATTAAAATAGATATTTTATTGGTTGTGGATGTTCAAAAGTTGTAAGAGATAGGAGGTTTTATTTGTGGGAATGAATAAAGCGAGAATAGGGTTTATTTTAGGCATTATCGTAGCACTGTTGATCGGCACGGCCGATATCCCAGGACTTGCAAGAAATGGTCAGATATGTATGGCGCTTTCTTTTATGACCGTAATTTTCTGGGGCTTTCAAATCACTCAGCCGGGTTATACTTCCGGTCTTTATCTATTACTCCTCGCAGTTTTTGGGGTTGAAAAACCTGCTCTCATTTTTTCGACCTGGACTGGTCCAATGATGTTTTTGATTGTAGGCGCTTATTTGATTGCCGGTGCAGTTAAAGAATCTGGACTTGGCGAACGTATCGCTTATAAATTTATCATTTCTTATGTAACTTCATTTAAGAGTATTATCGTGGCGATTTTTATTCTGACTTTTATCCTCAGTCTTTTGATTCCGCATCCCTGGCCGCGTGCTTTCCTGATTATGTCAGTTATGGCGGTCGTTATTAAAAGTGCGAATATTCCTCGTGTGGATGCAGTTAAAATAGGCTTTACTGTTTTTGCCGCTTCTGTTCCGGTTTCCCTGATCTTTTTGACTGGCGATGCTACTATCAGTCCCCTGGCAGTACAATCATCCGGTGTTTCTCTAGGTTGGCTTGGCTGGTTTAAATTGATGGGACCACCCAGTATTATCGTAAGTATTATTACCTGCTTTATGATTTTGTTCCTATTTAAGCCAACTCAGGAAGTACAGGTCAACAAAGAGGAAATGCGTGCTAAATTAGCAGCTATGGGCCCAATGAGTGGGAAAGAGCTTCGGACTGCCTTTTGGGTAACTTTAGCGATCATTCTTTGGATGACTGATACTCTGCATGGCGTCGATATCGGTTGGGTAACCTTGTTTATCGCAATGGCAATGAGCCTGCCTTTGGTTGGCGAAATTCTGACGCCGGCAAGCTGGAGCGGTGTTCCTCTGCATGTACTGATTTTTTTGACTGCTGCTGTTGCTATCGGACGTGTTGGTGGCGCTACCGGTATGAATGCATGGATAGCCCAGACAGTATTGCCTGGTACAGTTCCGTCTGATCCATATATTCTGGCAGCGTTTATCGCAACTATTTCAATTATTATACATATGCTTTTGGGCAGCGTTATCGCAGTTATGGGTATCATTATCCCAGCTATGATCACCTTTACCAGCCAGATGGGTATTACGCCGCTTGTTCCGGCGCTGCTCGCTTATTCGGCAGTTGCTTCTCACTATGTGCTGCCTTTCCAGCATTTGAACATGCTGGTCGGTTTGGGTGAAGATAACGGTATGTATTCACAGAAGGAAACGATCCGTTTGGGTATTCCGTTCATTATCGTTATCTATGTTATGACTGTACTGATTGAAGTTCCGTACTGGTCGATGTTAGGCTTGTTTGATAAATAATCTGCTGAAGGAGGGCTGGAGATGCGTCTGATCGTTGGTATTTCCGGAGCCAGCGGGGTCATTTTGGGCTATGAGATGTTGAAAGCTTTAAAATTGCTCCCAGATTGTGAAGTTCACTTAGTTGTAACTGAAGGTGCAGTTAAAAATTTTGAGTGCGAAACGGATCTTACCGTACAGGATGTATGCACTCTGGCCGATGTTGTGCACAGCAATAAAAATATGGCTGCCAGTATTTCCAGCGGCTCGTTTAAAACTGATGGAATGATCGTAATACCCTGCAGTATGAAAACAGTCGCCGGGATAGCAGCCGGCTATACAGATAATCTGCTGCTGCGTTCCGCTGACGTTTGTCTAAAGGAGGGCAGGAAGGTAGTTATCGTACCGCGCGAAATGCCTTTGAGCAGGCTGCATCTGCGTAATATCAAGGAAGCTGCTGATTACGGCTGCGTCGTTGTGCCGCCGATGCTGACTTTTTACAATGGGTCAAATTCGGTGGAAAAGCAAATGCAGCATATCATCGGTAAGGTCCTGATGCAGTTTGGTATTGATTATAAGCATTTTGTGGCCTGGAAAGGGGAGGACTAAAATGCAGGCAAAGTCTTTTTCCTTGGGAGCGCAGGAATATTTGCTGGAAGCTGTGGCAGTACGCTGTGGTGATGATCTGACGGTCGTTATCGGCGGCGGTGAAAAGCAGCATATCGGTGCTGTCGCCGTAGGCGTACCGCGCCCCAGCTTAAAAGATAAAAATATAGTTTCTTCTTCGGCATCGGTACTGTGCCTGACAGGGCATAAGGAAGACCTGCTGGCACGCAAAGCCGCCTTAGAACTGGTCAGGATGCTTGGACATACTGTTACAGTGACCGTAGGCCTGCATATCGATGATGCGTCGGCTGAGGCGATAGCGATGCTGGAAGCTAATTTTCAAGAGCTGTTACGGCAGATTTGCCTTTGGGCTGCTGCCTGACAATAAGACGAGTTTACACTCATTCCTCCATCTTTGGAAGCGGGCGGGAAGAGCAAGTCCGCCTGCTTCCAAAAAAATAGTTGGTGCCAGAAGGCATACTGTTTGTTCACAGGAAGTTCGCTTTTAAGAAATTGACGCTTTGAATATTTTGTGCTATATTTAGAAAGTAATTAAATACGGTAGCCTTTGGGGCAGGGTGTGATTCCCTACCGGCGGTTATAGTCCGCGAGCTTCTTTGTGAGCATGATCCGGTGTGATTCCGGTACCGACAGTATAGTCTGGATGAGAAAAGGCGGCTATGAGTTTGTTTACTGAGCCATAGACAAAACCCCAAAAGGTTTTGCCTGTGGTTTTTCTAATTTCAGGGCATATCGTAAGCTTACTTGAAGAAGGTGACTTGATGGACGATGAATTATATATGCGGCAGGCGCTGGCTTTAGCCTGTCTGGCTGAAGGTGATACCAGCCCCAATCCTATGGTAGGTGCAGTTATCGTCAGTGCTGATGGAGAAGTTGTAGGCGAAGGCTATCATCATAAGGCAGGGCAGCCTCATGCCGAGATCAATGCGTTGAAGGAAGCAAAAAAGCTGGCCCGTGGCGGAACGATATATGTAACACTGGAGCCCTGTTCGCATTTTGGACGTACCGGACCCTGTTGCGAGGCGATTATTGCTGCCGGACTGAAACGTGTGGTTGCGGCGGTCGAAGACCCGAACCCTAAGGTTGCCGGCAACGGTTTTAAGCGTTTACGCGATGCGGGGATCGAGGTTACTGTGGGCGTGTGCGCAGAAGAGGCACGTCTGCTTAACGAGAAGTTTTTCCACTGGATCGTAACCGGCAGACCCTTTGTTTCGATGAAATATGCAATGACTTTAGACGGTAAGATAGCTACAAGGACCGGCGATTCGAAATGGATCACCGGCGAGGACGCCAGAGCTTATGGGCACTATTTGCGCAAGGCTCACGATTGTATCCTGGTCGGTAAGAATACGGTGCTGGCAGATGATCCGGAGCTTACTACCAGGTTGGTAGAGGGGCGAAACCCGCTGCGGATAGTGTTGGACAGTAACTGTGAAATACCCATGACTGCGAAGATTTTTGACGGCGAGGCTGAAACATTGCTGGTCACAGGCACTTGTTTACCGGGCGCCAAGCAGGCCAAAGCAGAAGCGCTGCAGGCGCTGCCGAAGGTAGAAGTGCTTCAGCTGCCTGCGGTCAATGGCAAGCTGCCTGTAGCGTTGCTGCTGCAGGAGCTGGCTGGGCGTAATCTGACCAGTATTTTGGTTGAAGGAGGCAGTACAGTGCACGGTGACTTTTTAGAAGCCGGCTTGGTGGATCGTATTTATGCGTTTATCGCACCGAAACTGATCGGCGGCAAAGAGGCGTTGACTCCGGTCGGCGGCAAAGGCTTTGCGCTGATGGAGGATTGTTATGTTTTGAAGGAGACAGAAACACTGCCTTTAGGAGCAGATATTTTGCTGACTGGCAGAGTGGAAAGGAATAAATGCTGATATGTTTACTGGATTAGTTGCAGAGCTTGGCACTGTGCGCGGGTTGAAGAGAGTGCAGAACAGTTATCATCTGACTGTAGCCGCTAGAAAAGTGCTGGATAATTTAAAAATAGGCGACAGCGTTGCAGTGAACGGCGTTTGCCTGACAGTAGTTGTTTTGGGCAGCGGTGAGTTTACGGCTGACGTGATGCCGGAAACCATGCGTTTGAGCAATCTGCGTGATCTGCGCAGCGGCGACCGGGTCAATCTGGAAAGGACGCTGCGGTTGATGGATGGCCTGGACGGACATATCGTCAGCGGTCATGTGGAGGGGATCGGTGTGATCGCGAAATGCCGGCAGGACGGCATAGCTAATGTGGTAACGGTAAAAACGCCGCCGGAGTTGATGCGTTACATCCTGCATAAGGGTTCTATTGCTATCGATGGTATCAGTCTGACGGTAACGGATGTCACCGAGGATACTTTTTCAGTATCGCTGATCCCGCATACCTCGAAGGAAACTACTTTAGGCTTTAAGACCGTTGGCGATGAGGTCAATCTGGAGACAGACATTATCGGTAAATATGTTGAACAGATGCTGAAGTTTGGCAATAAGGCAGAGAAAAAGGATGAAACCAGCGTTTTGAGTAAAGCTACTTTATTCGAAAACGGTTTTATGTAAATAAGGAGGCTATGAAAATGGAAGAGTTCAAATTTAATACAGTTGAAGAAGCGATAGCAGCGATCAAAGCTGGTAAAATGGTTTTGGTAACTGATGACGAGGATAGGGAAAACGAAGGTGATCTGATTATGGCTGCCGAGCTGTGTACGCCTGAGGCAGTAAACTTTATGGCAAAATACGCACGCGGTCTGATCTGTATGCCGGCAGCTCCGGAGATCATGGATAAGTTGCAATTTGGCGCGATGGTAGCTAAAAATACTGATAATCACGAAACTGCGTTCTCCGTATCTATCGATCACGTCGATACTACTACGGGTATTTCGGCGCACGAACGCGCATATACGATGAAAAAATGTGCTGATGATAACGCGCAGCCTGATGATTTCCGTCGTCCGGGACATGTTTTTCCGCTGCGTGCACGTGAAGGCGGCGTACTGCGCCGCACAGGGCACACCGAGGCGACTGTAGATCTGTGTAAGCTGGCTGGATTGAAGCCAGTCGGTATCTGCTGCGAGATCATGAGCGAAGACGGCAATATGGCTCGTACTCCTGAATTGAAAGAATTTGCTAAAGAACACGGGTTGGTTTTTATTACCGTTGCTGCTTTGGTCGCTTACCGCAAGGCGCACGAAAAAATGGTGCATCGTGCGGCTGAAGCCGCGCTGCCGAGTAAATACGGCAATTTCCGCGCTGTAGCTTATGAAAATGATCTGGATGATCTTTGCCATGTTGCCATCGTTAAAGGTGAGGTGTCCGGTAAAAAAGATGTCTTGGTACGCGTACATTCAGAATGTCTGACCGGCGACGCTTTCGGTTCCCTGCGCTGTGATTGCGGCGATCAGCTGGCAACAGCGCTGCGAATGATAGAAAAAGAAGGGTGCGGTGTAGTACTGTATATGCGTCAGGAAGGACGTGGTATCGGTCTGGCGAATAAAATCAGGGCTTATGCGCTGCAGGATCAGGGTTATGATACCGTTGAAGCCAATGTTAAGCTGGGCTTTGCTCCGGATCTGCGTGATTATGGTATCGGAGCTCAGATCCTTTCCGACATGGGCTTGACCAGCATTCGTCTGATCACTAATAATCCTGCCAAACGTGTGGGGCTTTCCGGCTATGGCATCACCGTAAGCGAAAGAGTGCCTATCGTTATCGACGCTAACCCTTTTAACGAGTTCTATCTGGAAGTCAAAGAGGAAAAAATGGGGCATGAGCTGCACGAAGGTCATGAGCATAAACACTGCAACTGCTGCAGCTGATATAAAAATCAAATTAACTTAAAATGGAGGCAATGAATATGAAAACTTTAGAAGGTCAATTAACAGCACAAGGTATGAAAGTGGCTATTGTTGTAGCCCGTTTTAATGAATTTATCACCAGCAAGCTTTTGAGCGGTGCTATCGACTGCCTGGAACGTCATGGGATGGACAATGAAGATATTACTGCAGTTTGGGTCCCAGGAGCATTCGAGATCCCTTTGGCAGCGCAGAAGCTTGCAGTGAGTGGCAAATATGATGCTGTTATCTGTTTGGGTGCGGTTATCCGCGGTTCTACTCCTCATTTTGACTATGTTTGTGCCGAAGCTTCTAAAGGCGTGGCGCATGTTGGTCTGGAAACAGGTGTTCCGGTAGCTTTCGGCGTTCTGACTACCGAAAATATTGAGCAGGCTGTTGAACGTGCCGGTACTAAAGCTGGCAACAAAGGTGTTGATGCTGCAATGACTGCTATCGAAATGGTCAATCTGTTGAAAAACATCTGATTTTTAAACGTACGTTAATCGTAGATTCTAAGAGGTATATATAATGAAAGATATTCTGACTAAAGGCACGGCTGAAGGTGTACGAATTTATGCGCTGTGTACTACTAATCTGGTACAGGAGGCTGCTATCAGGCATCATACTTCCCATTTGGCTAGTGCCGCTTTGGGCAGGGCGATGAACGGAGCCCTGCTTTTAGCAGCTACTATGAAAGATAATGAACGCATTGCCCTGCGTTTAAAGGGTGACGGGCCGATCGGCGAAGTCGTTGCCGATGCAGAAGGCACGCATGTGCGTGGTTATGTAGGTGATCCGGATGTATTTTTGCCGCTGAAAAACGGCAAGCTGGATGTTGGCGGCGCTATTGGAGCCGGCAATATTATTGTGACCCGTTATCTGCAGAACGCTGAACCTTTTACCGGCTATGCCGAACTGGTTGACGGCGAGATCGCCAGTGACCTTACTAATTATCTATACACGTCTGAACAGACACCGTCTTCTGTGGCGTTAGGCGTATTGGTCAATAAAGAGGGGCAGGTCATAGCTTCAGGCGGGTACTTTATTCAGGCAATGCCAGGCTGCGCAGAGGAAACGCTGGCACAGCTGGAGGAAAACATCAGTTTAACTCCTTATGTTACGCAGCTGCTGGAGCTGGGTTATACTCCAGAAAAGATGATCGAAACTATTGCCCGCGGTCTAGATGTAACAATTCAGGAGAGCATAGAGCTGAGTTATAAATGCCGCTGCAGTAGAGAAAAGATATTGGGAGCATTGGCGACTTTAGGGCAGGAAGATATCTCGGCCATGAGTCAGGATGAGGAAACAGAGGTGCATTGCCAGTTCTGCAACGAAACCTATAAATTCAGCGGGGAAGAAATTGCCCGGTTGCTGAAAAAATAAATAAATCTTGACACCTCGAACAGTTGTTTGTATACTATTTGTAGATAGTAATTGACAGCAACGAAACAGGAGGCTTGATCAAATGAGTACGGAAAAACTGAACGCTGAAAAAACAAAAGCGTTGGAAAATGCAATGCGCCAAATCGAAAAAGATTTCGGTAAAGGTTCGATCATGAAATTGGGCGAAGCCAGCGCTAAAATGAACATAGAGGTTATTCCTACAGGCGCTTTGTCTTTAGATATAGCTTTGGGAGTAGGCGGCATTCCACGCGGCAGGGTCATCGAGATCTATGGCCCGGAATCTTCCGGTAAAACTACAGTTGCCCTGCATATGATCGCTGAAACACAGAAAATCGGTGGTTATGCGGCGTTTATCGACGCTGAGCATGCTTTGGACCCTGAATACGCACGTAAGCTGGGCGTCGATGTCGACAATCTGCTGATTTCGCAGCCTGATAACGGCGAGCAGGCATTGGAGATCGCTGATGCTTTAGTACGCAGCGGCGCTATCGATATCATCGTTATCGACTCCGTAGCGGCTTTGGTACCGCGTGCAGAGATCGAAGGCGAGATGGGTGATTCTCACGTTGGCCTGCAGGCCAGGTTGATGAGTCAGGCTCTGCGTAAGCTGACCGGTATCATTTCCAAGTCTAAATGTGCTACTGTTTTCATCAATCAGATCCGCGAAAAAGTCGGAGTTATGTTCGGAAATCCAGAAACAACTACCGGCGGCAGAGCGTTGAAATTTTATTCCACTGTCCGCATGGATGTACGACGGATTGAAACTCTGAAAAACGGCAACGATATGATAGGCAACCGTACCCGCGTGAAAATCGTTAAAAATAAAATCGCTCCGCCTTTCAAACAGGCAGAATTTGATATTATGTACGGTGAAGGCATTTCCCATGAAGGCTGCATCGTAGATCTGGGTGCAGAGTTTGACATCATTAATAAAAGCGGTGCCTGGTATTCCTACGGCGAGGTTCGTTTGGGACAGGGCAAAGAAAAGGTCAAAGATTTTCTCAAAGAAAATCCGGAAATGGCTGCTGAGATCGAAGCCAAGATCCGCGAGCATACTATTGCCAAATTAGTAAGCGCAGAAAGCGGTGTAAGCGATGCTGAACCGGTCGTCCAAGAACTTAACGACTGAGCAGGAAGCGTATGATTATGCTTTAGATATTCTGAGCTATCGTGATTACAGCCGTAAGGATATGGAACTGAAGCTGAAACGTAAAGGTGCAGATGCTGTCATCATCAAGAGTACTATCCAAAAACTGCTGGAATATGGTTTCTTAGATGAAAAACGTTATGGACAGAGGGTTTTTGAAGCCTGGCTTTCTAAAAAATACTATGGCAGATGTCACCTGCGGCTGGAGCTGCAGAAAAAAAATGTGGCCGAACGTTATATAAACGATATTTTAGCGCAGTTTTCTGAAGCTGAGGAACAGGAACGGGCGGAGAAGGCTCTGCAGTCTTGTTTAAAACGTAATCCTAAAAAATATGATCCTGCTACGCAGGAAGGCCGGGCCGCTATTGGCAGGTACCTGTATGCGCGTGGCTTTGCAAGTAAATATATTCAAAAAAGCATTAATAATATACATGGTTCTGTGATATCAATGGATGACTGCTAACTTGACTTTTATATAAAATCCATTTAAAATTATAGTATCCAATCGTGTTAATAATTAATGAATGAATGTTATCCACGAGGCGACAATAGTTTGTTGCCTCATTTTTTTTAAAAATTAATAAGGAGGTGAAAATCATTTTAGAACTTATCGGTATTACTATCGGTGCTGGTGCCGTTGGTGGTGCGATCGGTTATTTAGTACGTAAAAATGTTGCTGAAAACAAAATTGCTACTGCTGAAGAAACCGCTATTCGTATCATTCAGGAGGCGGAACAGACCGGTGAAGCTAAACGCAAAGAAGCGTTAGTAGAAGCTAAAGAAGAAATCCACCGCATGCGCAGTGAGATGGAACGAGAAAATAAAGAGCGTCGCAGTGATATCCAACGTCAGGAAAGACGTCTTTTGCAAAAAGAAGAAAATCTTGACCGTAAGATAGAGTCTTTTGAGAAAAAAGAGGAACACTTAGCTGTTAGAGAGACTTTCCTCAGTGACAGTCAGGCTAAAGTCGATGCATTATATCAAAAACAATTGGGTGAACTGGAACGTTTGTCCGGTTTATCTACCGAAGATGCTAAAAAAGAACTTCTTCAATCTGTTGAAGAAGAAGTGAAACACGAAACCGCAATGCTCATTAAAGATTTGGAGCAGCAGGCGAAAGAGGAAGCAGACAAGAAGGCCAGAGAGATCATTTCTCTGGCGATTCAGCGTTGTGCGGCCGACCACGTAGCAGAAACTACTGTTTCTGTAGTAGCCCTGCCTAATGATGAAATGAAAGGCCGTATCATTGGCCGTGAGGGCAGAAATATCCGGACACTGGAAACTTTGACCGGTATTGACCTGATCATTGACGATACGCCGGAGGCGGTAATTATTTCCGGTTTTGACCCCGTACGCCGTGAGGTTGCCCGCGTTGCTCTGGAAAAACTGATCAACGACGGTCGTATCCATCCGTCCCGTATCGAGGAAATGGTTGAAAAAGCACAAAAAGAGGTCGAACAAAAGATCAAAGAAGCTGGCGAGCAGGCTACTTTTGCGGTAGGTGTGCATGGTTTGCATCCTGAACTGATAAAATTACTGGGCCGCTTGAAATATCGTACCAGCTATGGTCAAAATGTCCTGAATCATTCTGTTGAGGTTGCTCATCTAGCAGGCTTGATGGCCTCAGAATTGGGCGTTGACGTAGTTTTAGCCAAACGTGCTGGTTTACTGCATGATATTGGTAAAGCTATCGATCACGAGATGGAAGGTTCCCACGTTGAGATCGGCATGGAAATTGCTAAGAAATATCGTGAATCTGAATTGGTACTCAATGCTATCATGGCCCATCATGGCGATGTAGAGCCTAAGAGTGTTGAAGCAGTTCTGGTAGCTGCAGCTGATGCTGTTTCTGCCGCAAGACCTGGCGCGAGACGCGAAACATTGGAAAGCTATTTGAAACGGTTAACTCGATTGGAAGAGATTTCTGAATCTTTTGAAGGCGTTGAAAAATGCTTTGCTGTCCAAGCAGGACGCGAAATTCGCATAATGGTAAAACCTGACCAGATCGATGATGCTACATCTATTTTGTTAGCGCGCGATATTGCTAAAAAGATTGAAGCCGAGATGGAATATCCCGGTCAGATCAAAGTCGTCATCATTCGTGAAACACGCGCTGTTGACTACGCAAAATAATAAGGTTGAAAATAAATCCCCAAGCCGTCAGGTTTGGGGATTTTTTACATAATTGTTACGATTTATTCGTTTGAAGGACTGCGATTGGCGTTTATTTTATGTTATAATATGAGTATTAATTTATTATCTAAAATTTTCTGGAGGTCAGCTAATGAGAATTGATGGTGCCGGCGGTTGTTTTGATAACCGTATTTACGAAATAAACAATAAAAGCGCTTGGAATCTGTTATTGCTTACAGTCAATGAAATGGGTGTGACGGTTGATTCCCGTGATGATGAAAATGGCATTCTTGAATGCCATAATGATAAAAAGGTTATGCGTTTTTCGGCACAGGCGATGGACGAAGAAACTACTCAGGTTTTTGCTGATGTTCATGGTAAGAGGATTCAGGTTTATAACTGGAAGCCACAGGATAAAGAAGTCAATCTTTTTTACGACTTATTTGAAAACAAGCTGCGTGAATACCGGGCCTTTATCCTTTGTCCCAGCTGTAAGGCCAAAATCAGTTCGCTTGTAAAATTTTGTCCGGAATGCGGTGTACCGGTAAAATAAAAATAAACCAAATACCGTTAGGTATTTGGTTTATTTTTAATAATCATAAATTAGATAGCGCGGGTAACTTTACCGGAACGCAAGCAACGAGTGCAAACATTAACGCGTTTTACAGATTCGTTAACAATAGCCCTTACTTGTTGAATGTTCGGTTTCCAAGCACGTTTAGTATGTCTATTGGAATGGCTGACGTTATTGCCAGCGAGAGTACCTTTGCCGCAGACTTCGCAAATGGATGCCATGAGTCCCACCTCCTTAACGTATTACGAGCATTAGTTACAAATTTAACAAAAGTATCATACCATAGACTGTAGGTAAAAGCAAGTAAATTTTATAGATTGGCAGTGATTTTATGTGGTGGCGTGAGCCTGTTACCAGTTTAAAAGGTATAGGGATAAAAAAAGCTTTAGAATTTCAGAAATTGAATATAGAAACGGTCGGTGATCTACTCAACCGGTTCCCGAGAATGGACAGTTATCTTGATTATTCTAAAGTGAAACGTATCGGAGAGCTGACTACTGATAACGAAAAACAGCTTTTTACAGGGGAAGTGTTTCGAGTTTCAGATAAATATTCAGGCAGAGGGAAACGCTATACTGTTATCACAGTTCAGGACGATGGCAGTTACGCCGATATTTTTCTGTTTGCAGCGCAGCGGTATCAGGCCCGTAAATACAAATCAGGTATGCGTCTGATTGTTATTGGTAAAGTACGCCGCGGTACAACGGCAAAATTTGTTTCCGAAGCGTTTATTCAAATTGCCGACAGTAATGAAAGTATCAATGCTTTAGGAATTTTACCTGTTTATAGTCTGACAGGCTCTTTGACACAGGTAGCGGTACGCACAGCAGTCAAACAGGCACTGGCAAAGGCAGAACAATATTTGCCGGAAACATTGCCGGCAAGTATTATAACGGAAAGGCAGCTGCCGGATCGTTATACTGCATTGAAGAATATTCATTTTCCTGGCAGTTTTGCTAAACTGGCAGAAGCTAAAAAAAGATTCATTTTTGAAGAACTGTTTCTACTGCAATGCGGGCTGCTCTATTATCGCGATCGCATTAAAGAGGTGAGGCAGGGCATCAAGCACGGCGTGGACGGCAAGCTTGTTACAGCGGTGAAAAACTCACTGCCGTTTGAACTTACTGAAGCGCAGCAGAAGGCCTGGCAGGAAATATCACTTGATATGCAGGATAACAAGCCGATGCACAGGTTGCTGCAGGGTGATGTAGGATCTGGCAAGACTGTTGTTTCGGCTCTGGCGCTCGCTAAAACGGCTGAAAACGGATATCAGGGCTGTATTATGGTGCCGACAGAAATTTTGGCACAGCAGCATTTTGAAACCCTGACAGAATATTTGGGCAAACAGGGGTTAAGAGTCGAGCTTTTGACAAGCAGTGTCAAAAAAGCTAAACGTCGGGAAATTTTAGAAAATCTGGAGCTGGGAGAGATTGATGTACTGGTTGGCACGCATGCCCTGATCCAGGACGATGTTGTTTTTGCCAGATTAGCGCTGGTGGTTACTGATGAACAGCATCGTTTTGGTGTAGATCAGAGGGCGAAATTATCCAATAAATCACAGTTTGCCCCAGATATTTTAGTTATGACTGCTACTCCGATCCCGCGAACCTTAGCTTTAACTATTTATGGTGATCTTGATACTTCCATGATGCAGGGAAAACCTGTTGGACGTAAACCGATTGAGACTTTGTGCTACACCGGTGAGAAGCGTAATGCCGTATATGCTGGACTGGTGCGTCAGGTACAGGCCGGACATCAGGCTTATGTTGTCTGTGCTCTGATCGATGAATCTGAAGGTGTAGAAGCGCGCTCGGCAACAGAAGTTTATACGGAACTGCAGGCAACGTATTTAAAAAATATTCCCTGCGCTCTGCTGCACGGACGTTTGAAAAACCAGGAAAAAGAAGACATTATGAGCCTCTTTGCCGCAGGAGAAATCAAAGTGCTGATTACGACGACAGTTATTGAAGTTGGTGTCAATGTTCCCAATGCAACGCTGATGATCATCGAAAATGCTGACAGATTCGGGTTGGCCCAGATGCATCAGCTGCGCGGCAGGGTAGGGCGCGGCAAGGATCAGTCGTACTGTGTGCTGCTTACGGATAATGACAATAAGGAAACACTGGAACGACTGCAGGTATTGCGTGACAGTGATAACGGGTTCTTTCTGGCAGAAAAAGATCTGGAGCTGCGCGGTGCCGGGCAATTATTCGGTTTGCGTCAGCACGGCTTGCCTGATTTATATATTGCTGATATACTGCAAGATATAGGCGTTTTGATAGAAGCACGTGAATTAGCGAAAAAAGCGTTCAAGAACCCGCAGATGCTGCGAGAGATCGAAGATGCTCTTAGCAGTCAATTTGACGAACGGTTCCAGCGTATTTTTTATTCGTAATATTAAAGGAGTTTTAATGGAGAATAAAACTAAATGGTATCGTGACCCTGATGTCATAACTAAAATCATTGCGGTGGCTTTTTTGGTGCTGCTGGGATGCTGTATACATTTTTTTGCTCAGGATTTTTTTGATAAAACTCTTAAACTGGCTATCAGCGGTAACGTCAATGCTTTGGCTGAATATCTGCGGTCTTTTGGGCCCTGGGCAATTGTGATCAGTTTTTTACTGGATGTGTTCATCAATGCGGCCAGTATTTTTCCTTCAATTTTTCTTTCGACGGCTAATGGTTTGATTTTCGGTCTGCCACTGGGAATACTGATTTCCTGGCTGGCGGAAACTGTCGGTGTTGTGATCAGCTTTCTGCTGATGCGTTATTTATTCAGAGGTACTGCTGAAAAGATCATTGCTACAAGTAACAGCCTGAAAAATATCGACGAAGCCAGCGGTAAGAACGGTTTGCAGTGGATGGCATTTGCCAGAGCGCTGCCTTATTTTCCTTCGGGAATTTTAACTGCCATCGGGGCTTTGAGCAAAATCAGCGTCAGAGATTATATTATTGCCAACCTGATCGGTAAATTTCCTTCGACGGCATTAGAAGTTGTTATTGGGCATGATATTGTAAATTTTAAGCAAAACAGTATGCGTTTGACAGTGTTGGTTATTGTTACGGGCATCGTGTTTTTTGCTTATAAACGTTATAAAAAATAGCAGTGTGCTTTATTTACTCATATCTAATGCGGCAGTGGCGATGAGTTTTATACTTTTGAATAAATTTATATGGACAGATAAAATAACTGCGTTACGGCAGTTATTTTTTATCTGCAATTAGGATAATAATTTTCTTTTAGTATCTATTGCAAGAATAATTGAGAGCAGTTATAATAAAGGCAGTGATAAAAGAGGAGGGTCTTTTATATGAGTAAACATCAATTTACAGATATCCGTGTTGCTATTGAACCGGATAATCCTGCTGTACAAAGGTTGGAATTCAAATGCATCAAATGCGGTTCCTGTAAAGCAGTCTGCACCGATTATATCGGTGTCTGCGGTACCTACGATCTCAAGGCGACCGGAGATGTGCCTATCTGTATAAACTGCGGGCAGTGCGCTAATGTGTGCCCGGCAGACAGTATTACTGAAAAGGTTGAGGCTTATGAAGTAGCAGCAGCAATGCGCGATCCTGAAAAGATCGTTATTTTCAGCACTTCTCCTTCTGTGCGCATTGCTTTAGGTGAAGAATTTGCTATGGCAGACGGTAGCTTTGTTGAAGGAAAAATGGTAGCGCTGCTGAAAAAACTGGGGGCAGATTATGTGTTGGATACTAATTTTGCTGCTGACCTTACGATCATGGAAGAAGCCAGTGAGTTGGTGGAACGTATCACAAAAGGCGAAAAACCGCTGCCACAGTTTACCAGTTGCTGTCCGGCCTGGGTCAAATTTGCTGAAACCTATTATCCGGAAATGCTTCCGCATATTTCCAGTGCTAAAAGCCCGATAGGAATGCAGGGGCCGACAATCAAAACTTATTTTGCAAAAAAAATGGGACTTGATCCCCGAAAAATAGTTAATGTGGCTGTTACTCCCTGTACAGCTAAAAAATATGAAATCCGCCGTGATGAAATGAATGCTGCTGCAAGGCATTTAGGTATTAACGGTATGCGTGATATGGATTATGTTATTACTACGCGTGAACTGGCTATGCTGGCCAAAGATGAAAATGTTGATTTCACAGCATTGGAAGACAAGGCATATGATGACTTTATGGGACTGGGGTCAGGTGCCGGCGTGATTTTCGGTAATACCGGTGGCGTTATGGAAGCTGCAGTACGCAGTGCTTACACTTTTGTAACGAAAAAAACTGCTCCGGCAGCACTATATGATTTGAAGCCCGTACGCGGTTTGGAAGGTATCAAAGAAGCTTCCGTAGACATTGACGGCTTGAAAGTAAAGGTTGCTATCGTCTATGGTACTGCTAATGTCCGTAAATTGATCGAAAAAATCAAAAGCGGCGAAAAAAGCTATCATTTTGTCGAAGTAATGACTTGTCCGGGCGGATGCATCGGTGGGGGCGGTCAGCCTAAAGACAGGGAATATAAAGGTGATGCGCTGCGTGCCAAGCGTATCGAAGGCCTTTATAAACGTGACGATTCGATGCAACTGCGGTTAAGCCACGAAAATCCTGAAATCATTAAATTATACGAAGAATTTTACGGTGAACCCTTAAGTGAGTTGGCAGAACAGATGCTGCACACTATGTATTTTGATAAAAGCGCCGATTTGGGTGGCGTGTACCTTGAGCCGGAAACTGCTCTGAAAACCGGCTCGAACAAGCAATTTCGCTGCAAGGTTTGCGGCTATATTTATGAAGGTGCAAGCCTGCCTGAAGATTATACCTGTCCTACCTGCGGTGTAGGTGCAGAAATGTTTGAAGAAGTGCGCTAATAAGTGATAAGAAAATAAAAGAATTCTATAAAAATACCAGGTGTTTTTGCACCTGGTATTTTTACATAATTAATTAAAATAATACGTTGAAAATATAATGGATTTGTAAATATTAAAATTTAATTGTAATAGTTTATAGAAAGTTGTAAAATAAAAGTGAAAAGTATATGAAAGAAGTGTGTCTAAATGAAAAATATTTCTTTACTGTTATTTTTCTTTTTTCTAATTAATATTACAAGTGTAGTATACAGTGATAATATTATTAATAATTCAGACCATCAGTATAATCAACAACTAGAATTTCAAGAAAAATTGCGCTTAGGTAATAATAGTAATGTAAATCTTTACGATAATATAAAAGTTGATAGAAAGTATGAGCTACCACAGGACGAAAACAGCTTTTATATTTCTCATATAGAATTGATAGACGATACTGGACGATTTAAATGGCTTCAAAAAATTTTGAATAAATATGATAGGCAAAAAATAGGTAAAAGCGGGTTAACAGAGCTGGTAAAAAGAGTAACAATTTTGCTTGCAAACAAAGGATTTGCTACTACCAGAATAAATGTTCCTCAGCAAAGTTTATCTACTGGGATTCTAAAACTTAAAATTATTCCTGGATATATAGGCAAAATAAATGTGCTTGGAAAACAAAAAATAAAATGGAGTAACACTTTTCCGATAAAGTCAGGTGATATTTTAAATTACAGGAATTTAGAACAAGGCGTTGAGCAAATTCAACGTTTGCAATCACAGCAAGTAAAATTACAGATCATACCAAGTGAAAATTCAGGAGAAAGTGATATAAATATCTATTCTGTACAAGGAAAAAATATTAGAGGTATGTTGATATTCGATGATTCTGGTGATGAAAATACAGGACGTTATCAATCTGCTTTAAATTTAACAGTAGAAAATCCGTTGAACCTTAGCGATACTCTTGATATTTATCTTGGACACGATTTAGATAATAATAACGATTTGAAAGGTACTAAAAATTATAATATAAACTATACGATACCTTATAAAAAGTGGTTATTTAGTATCAGTAAAAATCACTATTTTTCACATCAAAGTTTAATGTTTTGGAATTTTGCTTATCAATATAATGCCAGATATGACAGAATTGAATTTATGAGCCAATACTTATTAAATAGAGATGCTTCATCTAAAACATCAGGGTATGTAAAAATAAGTAAACAAAAAATTGAAAAAGATATTGATGGAATCGAACTTATTTTACAGGGAAAAAATGTGACCAATGGTGAAGTTGGAATTATGCATAAGCTTAAGCATAATGCAAGTGATTATAATTTTAAATTGGGATGTAAGTTTAATTTACCGTGGTTTAATAGTGAAAAAGATGCTGCACAACTTGTCAGTAATTATAGAATTTGGCAGTTTACTGCTAATATGAATAGACCTTTTAAAATAGGTAAAATAAAAACAAAGTATAAAACAACTCTAAGCGCTCAATATGCAACAAATAATATTTATCCTTCTGATGAATTTACAATTGGTGGCAGATACAGTGTAAGAGGGTTTGATGGAAAAAATAATCTTTCAGGGGAAAATGGTTTTTACTGGCAAAATGAAATTACTTTTCCTAATGGTAGAGGAGAATACTATTGTGGTCTTGATATAGGTTATATTGATGGAGAATACTTGCAGGGTGGATATAAAGCTAAGACGTTAATCGGTTCGGCCTTAGGTATGAGAGGATTATATAAGAGTTTTTACTATGATTTGTTTGCAGGAGTTCCTGTGCAAAAACCAACTGGATTTAAAACAAATAAATTTGCAGTAGGTTTTCAAATGATATATCTGTTCTAGAAGCTCTTGAAAAGGAGGCGTTAATTAAGAGCTTTAAAATATAAAAAAGGGGATAAGAACATGAAAAAGAACATAATTTCTCAAAAGTTGAAAAGATCAGTTTTAATAGCAATGTTGTCATTAAATATTATTCCTGGTGTTGCATCGGCAGCAATTGCTCCTGATATTTCTGCTCCTAATGTTGCTGTGAATGTAAAAGATGGCGTAGAAATTATCAAGATCAATGAGGCAAATGCAAGTGGTCTTTCTCACAATGTTTTTACACAGTTTGATGTCAGTAGCTCTGGAGCAGTATTTAATAATTCTGTAAATGATGTTAATTCGCAACTGGCAGGGATGATCAATGGTAATAGTAATTTTGTTAATGGTATAGCTGCTCAAACTATTTTAAATGAAGTAGTAAGCAATAATCCGTCTAGTTTGAATGGTATTATGGAAATTGCTGGTCAAAAAGCAAATTTAATAATTGCTAACCAAAAAGGTATTACAGGTAATGGTTTGGGTTTTATTAATACTGATCGGGCCATTTTAACTACCGGTAATCCTGTGCTTAATGAGGCTGGAGCTTTGACTGGATTCAACGTTACCGAAGGTACCGTAGCTATAGCAGGGACTAATAATACATCAGGAGCAGATACGACAGAAATATTGTCTAAAAAAGTTGATGTGAATGGTAATATTACTGCAAATGTACTGAAAGTAGTTACTGGCTCCAATGCAATTAACTTTGCTGATTTAGCTTGTAGTAATACAAATGGTGATATTGTAGAAACAGGATATGCTATTGATATCACTGCAATTGGTGGGATGAATGGTAATAGTATTTATTTAGTTAGTACTGATAATGGTACTGGAGTAAAGAATGATGGGATTATATATGGTGCAGATAATGTAGAATTAACTTCTAATGGTGATATTATAAATAATTATGCTATTGTTAGCGATAAAAATGTAAGTTTATCTGCTCAGAAAAATATAATAAATAGAAAACGTATTAATGCTAATGATAGCATCAATATTAATGTTATGAACACTGTTACAAATACTGAGAGTGGTATTATCAATTCTAGTAATAACATATCAGTAAAGACGAAAGATTTCTTTAACGAAGGGAATATTTTAGCGGGAACAAATCGTGATTCACAATTTACTAAAAACGGCACACTCGATATAACTGCTACAAATAATATAGATAATGTTGGAAATTTATATGCGGGTAGCAATGTTAAATTAAAAGCTATAGCCAATTTAAACAATAATGGGAATGTTTATAGTAATGGTGACCTTAATATTAGAGAAAGTGGGAATGTTCAAAATTCAAATAAGGGTATAATAGCTTCTTATAATGACATAGTAATTTCATGTGATTCGTTAGTAAATGATGGTCGTTTATTTGCTGGATATGATCAAGAGACTGAAAAGTTTAATCATGACCAGGGTAATCTAAATATTGATTCTCAAGGAACAATAGTAAATAATAGATATCTGAGCAGCAGTGGTGAAATGCAATTAATAGCACAAGGTGATATTACAAATTATGGTTCTATTTCTGCAGATAATAATCTTACTTTTACTGCAAGTGGCGATGTAAATTTTGTGCCGCTAACAGCAGAAACAGAGCTTCCGCTTGTCATATCAGGAAAAAAGATAGCAATTTCTTGTAATAATTTTCTCAGTAATGCTGATGTTGGCTCTTTGCATGATACTGGTGTAGCTGATGAAAATGCTCGCACATATGGTATTGATATTGATGCGCTCGGAACAGCAACTATTTATGGTAACCTTGTTTCTAACAATGGTGCTATCACAGTTGATGCAGATCAGGCTGTTATTCAGGATGCAGAAATTACATCGGTTTCCCCACTAACTTCAGAAGGGTTTGATGTAACTGTAATAACTAATGGTTCAATTAATGTTACCAATAGTAAATTGATTTCTGAAAAAGGATTAAAATTGGATTCCAATAATAAGGGAGAAATTTATATCTTAAATTCCCAGATAACCAATAATGGTACTGGACCATGTAGTTTTTTTGCTCAACCCAAAATTACTGTAGATAATTCTGCCATTACAGGTAAAGGGATGGTAGCATTAAATGCTAATTATGTGGATATTAAAGGATTGAAGTCAAGTTTGACTTCTGGTGGAGATATGATGATTTTTGCTTTTACAGAAATCAAAAATACTGGTGAATTAATCTCCAATGGTTATCTTAATATGGTAATGTCAAATTATGGTAAATTTAATAATATGGGTGTTATGTTGTCTAAGGATTATTTGCAGATTTATGGAAGTCCTGTATTTCAAAATCTAAATATCTTAGGCAGTCAGAGTGATATTTCACTTTGGGGGCGTAATGCAGGTGCTGCATATACAGGTGTCAAAGCACCAATTGTTAAAGTAAATGGGTACGATATGGGTCTTGCAGGAAATATTTATGCATTATTTAGTCCAAGTGATTTAACTGTGAAATATGTAATTGTTGGGATTGGTGAAGTTGCGCCTGGTCGTTATGGAACAATTGGGAGTGCGGCAAGTAGTGCGTATAATTGCTATAAAGACAATTATTCAGAACCTACTACTAGCGCAATATTTATTGATACCTTAAAATTTGTTGCGACTGAAGCAAGTAAGAAAGTTTTAAAAAAAGCAGGAGTTGTTGGAAGTGGCCCTGTAATTGGTGCGGCACTTGCATTGGATGATGCTATAAGATATAAAGATTATAGTATAAGTCTAGACAGGAAATTTGGTGCGTATGATGTTCTGACAGGTGATAGGGTATTGCAAGGTGGCTTAAATGATGCTTTAAAATTTTTAGATAAAGTAGCTGGAAGTGATAAAGGATGGCAGGAAACGGTTAATGCTGATGGTATCATTACAAGAGTATCACCAGACGGTTCAGTTACAGCAACATTAAAAATGCCTACTGAAACACAGACGAATCCTATAGTAGAATTTAGAGGCAGTGGAACAGAAGTAAAATATTTACCTTATTGTTCTGATCAAACAGTTAAATTCATTTAAAAAATATGTATTGATAAGTTTGATTTCAGATAGTGCAGTGTTACATTGCACTATCTGAAATAGTTTTAATGTAATGTTGGAGGCTTATAACATGTCAACAAATGAATTGGAGGAATATAAACAGCGATATGTATATCAGGTAATGATAGAAGGTATAATATTTTATGTTTTCATAAAATGGGCTAATCATCAGGACGGTTCCTGGATTAGGGAGGCGTTCTATTTGAGCAGTGATGGTGGACCTAAAGGTATGGCAAGAACACTATTCTGTTATTCAACATTTCTATGGTCGATGCTGATGCCATTAGATTCTTTGTTCAATAGTTTTTATGATAAATTGTTGGCCGAAAATGATACAAAGCGTAAATATAAGCTGTTGTTTTTAGTGCCGGTGTTGAATATTGCTGTTTTATGGTGGTTATTTGTCGAGAAAATTGATAAGAATTCAATAATACTATTCCTGGTATTTTATATTGCATTTATATCCTCGTTGATAGGCAAGATTTTAAAACTATTATCTTGATTTATATCATTAATAGTTCAAACAAAAAGCTGAAACCAAAAGGTTTCAGCTTTTTATTATTTATCCAGTAATTTATAAATCTGTAGGAAGGGTTCGACGGTGCGTTTTAAAATACCGTTGATATAGGCGATAGTGATACCGTAATTGGTGAAAGGTATGTTTTGGTCTGCGGCACATTTGATGCGGTACTGCATTTCCCGTTCGTTCAGCATACAGGCGCCGCAGTGGATGATCATTTTATACGGCGATAAGTTTAGGGGGAATTCCGTGCCGCTGGTAAAAATAAATTCTGGATTTTTACCGGTATATTCTTTGATCCAGCGTGGCAGCTTGACGGTGCCGATATCATCGCATTGGCGGTGATGTGTGCAGCCTTCGCCTATGAGGATTTTATCTCCGTCTTCAAGGCTGTCGAGTGCTGTAACGCCTTGAACGGCAGTCTGCAGATTACCTTTATAGCGTGCAAACAGGATCGAAAAAGAGGTCAGAAGAATATCTGCCGGCGTTTCAGCAGCAACTTTTTTAAAGACCTGACTGTCGGTGATAATCAGTTTGGGTCGTTTACCTAAATTTTGCAGTGTGTTGGTCAGTTCGTTTTCTTTAACTACAATAGCGGCAGCGTCTGCTTCCAGAATATCGCGGATCGTTTGCTGCTGCGGCAGGATCAGCCTTCCTTTAGGGGCGGCAGAATCGATGGGCACTACTAAGACAACGAAGTCCGAAGGCGACAGCAGATCAGCAACTATCTGTGCTTTATTTTCATCTGCAGGTACGGTTTGGGCGATTGCTTCTTTAAGCTCAAAAATATTGAGCTTCTGTTCAGCACTGACAAATAAAAGTTTCCCGTTTGGCAGCAGAGCTTGATAAGCAGTTTTTTTATCTTCATTTATGGTTTCACATTTGTTGATAACGATGAGCAGGGGGATTTTTTTTGTATTGATCCGTTTTATCAAACGCAGATCTTCAGCAGAAGGGCCAACTGCAGCGTCAATAATTACAAGCGCGATATCAGTTTTGTTGAGTACCTGATATGCTTTTTGAATACGCAGGTTGCCCAAAACGCCTTCATCGTCGATACCCGGAGTATCAATGATCATTACTGGTCCCAGCGGCAGCAGCTCCATAGCTTTATAAACAGGATCTGTGGTTGTACCTTTGGCTTCAGAAACGATTGCTAAATTTTGCCCGGTGATCGCGTTGATAAGGCTTGATTTGCCGGCGTTACGTTTACCGAAGATACCGATGTGAACGCGTTCAGAAGATGGGGTAGCATTTAAACTCATAAAATCACTTCCTTTTATATAAATTATATACTAAAATAGTGCGATTATAGTACAGATAAGTTTTCTGAAAAATATACAATATCACACTTGTATACAAAAGTGCTAAATTTATGTAACAGTTATTGACGATGTTGTTAGTTTTAAAGTATATTATATATGCGTGTGGAATAATTCACAACCAAACCAAAATAAAGGAGGCGTATGAATGAGTACTAATAATGATTCAACGCAGCATGTTCAAATCGCAGTAGCCGACCCTACACCCTTGGGACTATTTGGTCTGGCCGTCGTAACAATGGTGGCTTCTGCACAAAAATTAGGTATCGTTGAAGGAGTATCCTGGGTTTTGCCGTGGGCTCTTTTCTGCGGATCCTTCGCCCAGCTGTTGGCTGGTTATTTTGACTATTGCCATCGCAATATTTTTGGCGCAACAATTTTCAGTGCTTTCGGCTTTTTCTGGTCTGCAGTAGGTATGAGCTGGATGATTAAAGCAGGAACCTTTGGTCCTGGTCTTGCTGCCGGTGTGGATCCTAAAGCTATTGGTTTTGCATTTTTGGCCTATTTTATATTTGCCTGCATTGGTACCATTGCTGCGTCCTCTGCAAGTCTGTTCTTATTCGTAGATATGGTTTTCATTGATATCTTACTTTTAGGTTTAGCTTTAGACGGACTTGGTATCGGCGGTCATTTCCCGCACACCATGGCTGCTTATGCTGAAATGGCAGTAGCGATTATTTCCTTATATGGCGCCGGAGCCGGGTTCCTTAATAATTTCTATGGTCGTCAGTTCTGGCCTGTAGGAGCTCCGCTTGGTATCTGGAAAAAATAATCTTGTTTGATAAAAAAGCACTGTGAGAATCTCACAGTGCTTTTACTTTTTTCAAAATTACTTAACAAGTTCCAGCCGTGGGTTGGGAAGATGTACTCGTCCTGCTTTAGCGCATTCTTTGCCGTCTACCATAACGATATCCGCTGTAAAGTTGATATTACCGTCAAAAAGGCTGGATCCTACTGCATAAGTATCTACAGGAACCTTTAATGCTTCAAACTCTTTGATACGTTCGGCGTCAAATCCGCCGGAAACGATAATTTTTACATAATCGAAACCTTCTGCATCAAGTGCTGTGCGTACATTATGTACTAGTTCCTTGCAGACGCCTGTCGGTTTGAACATACCCATTTGGCTGAGCAGGCTTTTATCTACCATAGTGCCAGAGGTATCCAAGCGGACTCCTGCTAATTTGCGGCCAAGTTTGCGTGCTACCTGTAAAGTCGTACCAACACAGTCATTATCAAAGTCGACCAGGGCAATACGCGCGATATCAGGCGCTACATATTTATCAAAGGCGCTGGTTGCTGCCAGCGTGTCGCCGTTGTATGCTGCGATCAGGGCGTGGGGAATAGTTCCCAGACCTTTGCCATTGCTGGCTAAGGCGTTGGCATCAGTAGAGAAACCTTTGATACCGCCAATCATAGCAGCATAGCCGTCAGATTCCTGGGTTTGATAGGTATCATACCGGGCAGGGAAAAAGAGGACCGGTTTGCCGTTTGCTGCTTTGACAACACGGCGTACATTAGTAGCGATACGGCTTTGCCGCGCCAGAAAACCAAGATAGATAGTTTCCAGATGGGCAAAGTCTGCCAGATCACCTTCGATCGTCATTAGTGTTTCCCAGGGTGCAACCTCATCTCCGTCATGTAAAGCATGGATCGTAATATTTTCAGGATTATGTGCGCAGGTTTTGATCAGGGCGATAGTTTCATCGATGCCGCAAACAACTACCGGTTCACGGGTAAAAAGCTGCATCATTACTCTAGGATGGTGATTATCGCCATTCAGTATCTCTTCGGTACGCAGAAAATAAGCGTCGGTGTAATAACCGGCTTTGATTTTTTCTACCGGAAAATGAAAATGTTCAACTGGTAAACGATTTTTCATGATAACCTCCATCATTATATAGAATAAATTAGCTCTTGATATTGTGCTAATTACATTTTATGATACAATAATAGCGCTACAGGTTCAAGTTTTTTGATAAATTTTTCTTAAATGGAGTTTATAAATGGCATCTTGTGAAAAAAAATATACAATATTATTATTGTCGGCTCCGATAGGTTCAGGGCATAAGCTGGCTGCTCAAGCTCTGGAACAGTCTTTTGCACTGGCAGACAATGTGCAGGTAGTGCACGGAAGTATTTTTGACTTTTTTCCGGGCAGTATCGGCAATGCTTTTTTACGTTTTTATTTATGGGTACTCTCATATTGTCCCTGGCTGTATGAGCTGGCTTATAAATGGGGAAACCGTCAGAGCGGGTCGCTATGGCTGCGTAACTTTATTAATGGTACCTTAGCAAGTTTGGCACAGGATTTTATCGTCAGGACCAACCCCGATGCTGTAATTGCCACACATGCTACACCGGCAGGTATCATGGCTATCTATAAGAAAAAATTCAAGCCGGATTTGCTGTTGGGAGCGGTGGTTACTGATTATACTGTACATAAATGGTGGCTTTGCGAAGGCGTTGATGTGTATTTTGCAGCATCAGAAAATCTGCGTGCACAGTTTGATGGGACTGATGCTGAGGTTTTACCGACGGGAATACCGGTTCGGCGGCAATTTTACCAGGCATATGATCGTCAGGAGCTGCGTCGTAAATTTAATTGGTCTGAGCAGGATATAGTATGTCTGTTGATGGGCGGCGGCGAAGGCTTGTTACCGATGGAGAGCATAGTTAAAGCTTTCCACGGTTATTTGCCACAGCGTTTGAAAATAATTGCGGTCGCAGGACATAATGAAATTTTGCAGCACCGCCTGGAAATTTTTAAAGAAATACCACTGACTGTTTATGGATTTACGGATGATGTACCGGAGTTGTTGCTGGCTGCTGATATTGTCGTAACTAAAGCCGGTGGTTTAACGGCGGCTGAAACATTGATTGCGGGCTGCAATTATATTATTTATAAGCCGCTGCCTGGTCAGGAAACCGGTAATGCTGTTTATTTAGAGCAGTATTGCGGTGCACAGGTAGCCGGTTCGCCTCAGGAAGTAAAAACGATGGTCTGCCGATATGCGGATGTCGACTCCCAAGTACGCTTGCTTCAGAGGCAGCAGCGCAGCTTGAAATATGGTAAACCTGGAGCTGCAGAAGAAATAAGCAATTATATTTTAAAAAAACTTGAAAAATAAGTAAAAGCTTGACCGTTGACTAAATCAACTCTATAATGAAATGGATTTGGGAAAAATAATATTTTGCGACACCCGGTTTTCGTGTGGATGCCTGCAATTTATCGGAGGCATTACTGTGGAGCGTTATTATTGGGGTGCTTTAAGCGCTGCTGTCGGATTGGGCAACAGTAAGCTTGAAGCTTTAGTTGCGGTGTTTGGCAGTGCACGTAGTGCGTATCTTGCTGATAGACAAGAGCTTTTGGCTGCCCGCGTTTATAAAGAGGCGGCCATTGATAAGTTCCTAAAATTTAGAAATCTTGCGTTACCTGAACAGCTGCAGAATTTTTGTGAGCGGCAGCAGGTGCGGCTGATGATAAGCAGTGATGCGGACTATCCGGTCTCATTAAGGCATATTGCATTACCGCCGAAGGTTTTATATATCAAGGGTAATTTGCCCAGGCTTGATTGCAGTATCGGTATCGTTGGTTCACGTCGAGCTTCTACTTATGGGTTAAAGGCGGCGGGTGACTTTGCTGCTGATCTTGCTTCAGCGGGGCTGGTTATTGTAAGCGGTGGAGCTAAGGGTATTGATAGTGCTGCTCACAAAGGTGCTTTACAGGCTGGGGGAAGTACGATTGCCGTACTTGGCTGCGGTATAGATGTTGTTTATCCGCGTGAAAATACGGCGCTTTTCGAGCAGATATGTTCAAATGGGGCGCTGGTAACAGAATTTGCACCTGGAACAGAACCTCTTGCTGCTAACTTCCCGTCGCGCAACAGAATCATCAACGGAATGACGAAAGGTATACTGGTAGTTGAGGCGGCTAAAAAGAGCGGTGCTATGATAACGGCTGAATTTGCCGCAGATGAAGGGCATGAGGTATATTGTATTCCAGGAAGTATTTATCTGCCTAACAGTATTGGCTGCCATAGTCTGATAAAATCTGGAGCACAGCTTGTAGATAGGCCGGAAGATATTTTGAATGATCTGGAATTGAACTTCGGCAGTAAGCAGAAAATAGAGAATTTATCGTTGTTTGCCAGTGAAGGAGCAGAGGCCGTTTCAGAACTGGCTAAACAATTGATGGATATAATGACACAGGAACCGGTTACGTTAGAGGAACTGGTAGAATTAAGCGGTCGCTCTCTGGCAGAGATCAGCGGGGAACTGCTGGATCTGCAAATGCAAGGTAAACTTGGCTTGGCAGATGGGCGCAGGTATTACCGAATTTAGGAGGACTTATTATTATGACGAAAAATTTAGTAATCGTGGAATCACCTACTAAGTCAAAAACTATTGAAAAATTTTTAGGGCGCAATTATACTGTCCGCGCTTCAATGGGACATTTGCGCGATTTGCCAAAAAGTTTGTTTGGCGTTGATATCGAACATGATTTTGAGCCTAAATATATTAATATTCGCGGTAAAGGCGAATTGATTAAAGAATTGAAAACTTTGGCTAAAAAAGCTGATAAAATTTATCTGGCAACTGACCCTGATCGTGAAGGCGAAGCTATTGGCTGGCATTTAGCGCATATCCTTGGTGTTGATCCGGAAGCAAACTGTCGGATTGAGTTTCATGAAATCACTTCTGGTGCCATAAAAGATGCTTTGAAGAATCCGCGCCCGATTGATTTGGATAAAGTTGATGCTCAACAGGCACGTCGTATTATTGATCGTATCGTAGGCTATCAGCTTAGTCCTTTGTTATGGCGTAAAATAAGAAAAGGCTTGAGTGCCGGACGTGTACAATCGGTAGCAGTAAAAATCATTGCTGACCGTGAAAAAGAAATCGCTGATTTCATTCCTAAAGAATATTGGACTTTGAATGCTAAACTGCGTGAAAAAGCTAAAGCTCCTATTTTTGAAGCAGAGGTTATCAAACATCTGGGCAAAAAACTGGAAATACATACTGCTGAGGAAGCGGCTATTGTAGAAAAAGCTTTGGCTAAAGCTGCTTATATCATTGAAGAAGCAACAAAAAAAGAGCGTAAACGTAATCCGCTGCCTCCGTTTACTACCAGCAGCCTGCAGCAGGAGGCTGTTAAACGTCTGAATTTTACTACCAAAAAGACGATGATGGTAGCTCAACAGCTGTACGAAGGTGTTGCTGTGGGCAAAGAAGGTTCTGTCGGTTTGATTACTTATATGAGAACCGACTCAGTACGTATTGCTGATGTTGCTGCTGCTGATATCCGCAGTTATATTGAAAGTGAGTTTGGCAAAGAATTCAGGCCTTCACATGCAAACAGCTATTCAAGTAAAAAAAATGCCCAGGACGCACATGAGGCGATCCGCCCCACAAGTGTACATCGTACACCGCTGGAAATGGCAAAACATCTGAATAAAGATCAGCTTAAGCTCTATTCTTTGATTTGGAACCGTGCTGTTGCAAGTCAGATGGCATCGGCTGTTTTTGATGTTACTACTTTGCTGATCGGCGCCGGCGATTACCAATTGCGTGCAACGGGCTCTGTTTTGAAGTTTGAAGGCTTTTTAAAGCTAAGCGATAAAAAAGACCTGCTCGAGGATAAGGATAAAACCGTTCCTTATCTGGAGGCTAAAACGCCTGTAGAATTATATAAACTTTTACCGGCTGAACAGCACTTCACCGAACCACCGGCGCACTTTACTGAGGCGACCCTGGTAAAAGAGCTGGAAGACAAAGGTATTGGACGGCCGAGTACTTATTCGCCTACTATCCAGACTATTCTGGACCGCGGTTATATTGCTAAGGAAGGCAAAAAACTGATGATTACCGAGCTGGGGCTCATGATCGTCGATATGCTGACTAATTATTTCAAAGATATTATTGATATTCCTTTTTCTGCTGAATTAGAAACAGAGCTTGATGAGATTGCTGAGCATAAAGCTGATAAGACTAAAATACTGGAAAAATTCTATGTGCCGTTTTCAAAATTGATGGAAAAAGCCGACAAAGAAATTGAGGCAGTAGAAGCTCCTGTAGAAGTCAGTGATGTGAAATGCGAAAAATGCGGACGTATGATGGTAATAAAGCAGGGGCGTTTTGGTAAGTTCCTGGCATGTCCCGGTTTTCCGGAATGCCGCAACACGAAGCCGATTCTGCATAAGATCGGTGTTAAGTGCCCTGAATGCGGCGGTGAAGTTATCGAGCGCAAGACAAAAACGCGCCGTATTTTTTATGGCTGTGCCAATTATCCGGAATGTAAATTTACATCATGGGACAGGCCAACAGAAGAAAAATGTCCGAAATGCGGTAAAGTGATGCTGGAACGAATTGAAAAGAACGGCAATAAGAAACTGTACTGTTCTAATGAAACCTGTGAAAATGGCTTGCATATAAAAAAAGGAAAGGCAGGACGCAAAAGTGCTAAAAGCAAATAAACCGATTCATGTTATCGGCGCAGGTTTAGCCGGCTGTGAAGCAGCATATCAAATAATTAGATATGGCATTCCTGTAATTTTGCATGAAATGCGTCCGGTAAAGTCTGACGAAGCGCATAAAACTGCAGACTTTGCGGAACTTGTTTGCAGCAATTCTCTGCGTGCCAATAATTTGGAAAATGCTGTCGGTCTTCTTAAAGAAGAGATGCGCCGCCTTGATTCTCTGATCATGCAGCAGGCTGATAAACATCAGATTCCAGCCGGCGGAGCCTTAGCTGTCGACAGGGAAGGTTTTGCTCAGGGAATTACGGAAATTATTAAAAATCACCCTTTAATTACTGTGGTTTATGAAGAAGTAACAGATTTGCAGCAGTTGGAAGGTTATGTTGTAGTTGCCAGCGGGCCTTTGACGTCAGCAGTATTGGCTGAAAATATCAAAAAGCTGGTAGAAGCAGATTATTTTCATTTTTTTGATGCCGCTGCGCCTATTGTGACCGCAGAGTCCTTGAATTATGAAAAAGTATATCGTGCCTCACGTTATGATAAAGGTGATGCAGATTATTTGAATTGCCCGTTTGAAACCAAAGAAGAATATCTGGCGTTTTGGGAAGCTTTACGAACAGCAGAGCTGGCTCCGGTCAAAGAATTTGAAAAAGAAGTTTTTTTTGAAGCCTGTATGCCTATTGAAGAAATGGCTCGCCGCGGTGAAGATACCATGCGCTTCGGTCCACTAAAGCCTGTTGGACTGGTAGATCAGAGAACTGGTAAACAGGCCTACGCCGTGGTCCAGCTGCGTCAGGATAATGCTGCTGCTTCGCTGTATAATCTGGTCGGATTTCAGACTCATTTAAAATGGCCTGAGCAAAAACGTGTTTTTGGTATGATTCCGGGGCTGGAAAATGCAGAATTTGTCCGGTATGGTGTAATGCACAAAAACTCTTATATCAATTCGCCTAAATTATTGAATGATAAGTTTAATTTTAAAGCGATGCCGAGATTTTACTTTGCCGGGCAAATGACAGGTGTAGAAGGCTATGTGGAATCGGCTGCTTCTGGTTTGATGGCTGGCATTCATACCGCTCGGGCTTATTTAGAGCTTCCCGATATTACCTTCCCTAAAGAAACAGCTCACGGTGCATTGGCACATTATATAAGCAATCCTGAAATCAGGGATTTTCAGCCGATGAATGTTAATTTTGGACTGCTGCCGTCTTTAGGTAAAAAGATACGTAATAAAAAAGAGAAAAACGCTCTGATTGCAGAGCGCTCATTGAATGCTTTGCAGGATGTACTGCAAATAATCAAGTAAGCTGTGATGAACTGGAAAGACAAACATAACTTGTTTTTTAAACTGCTGCGGCTGCACTTTGGTCTGGCACTGTATTCCATTGGTTTGACCCTTGGCATCCAGGCTAATATCGGCTTGGCGCCATGGGAAGCCTTTGGTATCGGTGTTTCCTATGTTACAGGATTGACCTATGGGACGATCAATGTTTTGAGTGGGCTTTTGATTTTAGTAGTGACAGTTGCTATGGGTGAGCGGTTTGGATTAGGTACGATTCTTAATGCTGTATTGATCGGTTTTGGTGTTGATGTTCTTCAGTACTATCATGCTGTACCTTTAATAGAAAATTATTGGCTGGGAATCATCGTAATGTTTTTAGGGCAGTTTTCCATCAGTCTGGGAACTTATTTTTATATCAGTGCCGGACTTGGCTCTGGTCCGCGCGATTCTTTGATGATCGGGTTAAAACGTCGGCTGCCGAAAGTTCCGATTGGTATGATCAGAGGCCTTATAGAAGGCAGTGTTTTGCTGGCTGGCTGGCTGCTGGGAGCGAAGGTTGGTTTAGGTACTATAATAGCTGCGTTTGGCATCAGTACTATTTTGCAGTTGACTTTTAATTGGCTGCACTTTGATGCAAAATCAGTTCAGCACGAAGGCATCTGGCAGACTTTAGGCATAAAAAATTAAAATATTAAGAGTAGCGGCACATTAAATTGGCCGCTATTTTTGTTTATATTCAGATTTTTACACATTTTTGTGTATTCAATAAAAAATTCAAAAAATTTAGTACTTGGTTATTGAAATAGCTTCCTGGTTTGTGATACTATAAGTCTACATAAGAAGAAGGGATTTATTATGGCAGAGTCAATATCGCAATATCCTATGGTTGATAAGTTTCTCAGGTATCTGCAGGTTGAAAAAAACACGTCGCCGCTGACTGTTAAAAATTATGCCGCTGATATAAGTTTATTCAGTAATTTTTTAGCAGAACGGCTGGGGAAAGATTTTCAATGGCAGAAGATCGGAGTTTTGGATATTCGTGCCTATTTAGCGCTGCTCAATAAAGAAAAGTATGCGCGTACGACGATTGCCAGGCGGATTTCTTCGCTGCGTTCTTTTTATAAGTTTTTAATGCGAGAAAATTATGTGGAGCAAAATCCTTTTGTTAAGGTAAGAACGCCAAAGCTGGAAAAAAGATTACCTGTATTTTTGGAAGAACTGGAAATCAATGAGATATTAACCTTACCGGATAAAGATACGCTGGGATTAAGAGATCAGGCGATATTAGAATTACTCTATGCCACAGGTTGCCGTGTTTCCGAATTGGTGGGACTTACGGTGACTAATATAGATCTTGGCAGCCAATATGTTTTGCTGCTGGGCAAAGGCAATAAAGAACGTATCGTACCGATAGGGCATACCTGCTGCCAGGCTGTACGGCAGTATTTGCAAGTTACACGCGGAGCTTTGATGGAAAAGAATAAAACAGAGGCGCATGACAAGGTTTTTGTTAATAGCAGGGGAGGTCCGCTGACGGATCGCAGTGTCCGTAGGATCTTAGATAAATATATAACCCAACTGGCTATGCAGAAAAAAGTCAGTCCTCACACGATCAGGCATACTTTTGCCACACATCTTTTAGATCATGGTGCTGATTTAAGGGCTGTTCAGGAATTGCTTGGACATGCTAATCTGTCCACAACGCAGATTTATACTCACATTACGACTGAACGTATTACTTCTGTATATCAGAAAAATCATCCGCGTGCTTAAAATTTGAGGGAGGAATCATCATGGAACTTTTGGAGAAAACAAGAAAAATCAACAAATTGCTGCAAAGAGGGGAAAAAGTAGAATATAACGCTATCGCACGTCTGCTGCGTGATGTTATTGGCGCTAACATTTATATCGTTGGGCGTAAGGGCGGCGTTAAAGGCAGCGCTCTTCAGGATGATTTCGAATGTGATATCATGCGCGAACAGGTTTTGGATGTCAAAAACTTCCCGCAAAAATATCTGGATTTTATTATGGACGCGAAAGAAACAGTTTCAAATATTGAACATAAAAATCAGGAATGTTCCTTTGTTAAAGGTACAAAATGCTTTTTTGATCAGAAAAAAACTACTATCGTGCCTATTTACGGTAACGGCGAACGTATTGGTACTTTGATCGTAGCTAAATATGATAAACCCTTCGACGATGAAGACCTGCTGCTGGCAGAATATGCTGCGACTGTTATCGGCGTTGAGATTCTGCACGAGCGTGCAGCTAAAGTAGAAGAAGAAGTGCGTAAGAAAGCAATGGTTCAGATTGCTTTTTCAACGCTTTCTTATTCCGAACTGGAAGCTATTGTCAATATTCTCGGCGAACTGAAAGGCATGGAAGGCTTGCTTGTAGCTTCTAAAATTGCTGATCGTGTCGGGATTACACGTTCTGTAATCGTTAATGCTCTGCGTAAATTCGAAAGTGCCGGTTTAATCGAAACGAAATCGCTTGGGATGAAGGGAACATATATACGGATTAAAAATGAGTTCCTGCTGGAAGAACTGCGTAAAAATAATTCTTAAATAAAAAATGACCGGATTGCTGTAATGTTGCAGTAAATCGGTCATTTTTAGTATCTTTTAAGGTTCCTAAACAAGATATTGTAAAAAAAATTACAGAAACTACTTGATTTTGTGTAATCACTGTGCTAGTATAGTAAAAATATTTCAAAGAAGAAGGGAGTTTTATAATGCGTACAGACAAATTTGTAAAAGAAGGTTTAACTTTTGATGATGTGCTTTTGGTTCCGGCAGAATCTGATGTTTTGCCGCGTGATGTAGATGTTTCCACTTATTTGACTAAAAACATTAAATTGAATATTCCTCTGATCAGTTCTGGTATGGATACTGTTACAGAATCAAAAATGGCGATTGCCATTGCCCGTGAAGGCGGTTTAGGTGTTATCCACAAAAATTTAACGATTGAAGAACAGGCAGGAGAGGTTGCCAAAGTAAAGCGCAGCGAGCATGGTATTATCGTTGATCCTTTATTTCTGGCTCCTGATAATATTCTTGCAGATGCCGTAAAAATGATGGAGCATTATCATATTTCCGGTGTTCCTATTTGTGATCCTGATGGTAAGCTGCAGGGAATTATTACTAATCGTGACCTGCGTTTTGAAACTAATCTTAATAAACAGATTAAAGAATGTATGATTGGTGAAGGTTTGGTAACTGCTCCTGTTGGTACGAGTCTTGAAGAAGCTAAAAAATTACTGCGCGAACACCGTATTGAGAAATTGCCGTTGGTCGATAGCGAAGGTTATCTTAAAGGGCTGATCACAATCAGTGATATTGAAAAAGCTAAAATGTATCCTAATGCCTGCAAAGACAGTGATGGGCGTCTGCGTGTAGCCGCTGCTGTAGGCGTTGGTGCTGATATGATGGAACGAGCTTCCGCTTTAGTTAATGCTAAGGTAGATGTTATAGTTATTGATACTGCTCATGGACATTCGCACGGAGTCCTGAATTCAGTGCGTCAATTGCGCGAAGCTTTCCCGGAATTGAATATTATTGCCGGAAATGTAGCAACAGGCGCTGCAACTGAAGCATTAATCAAATGTGGCGTTGATGCCGTTAAAGTTGGCATCGGGCCAGGATCTATTTGTACGACCCGTGTTGTAGCCGGTATCGGCGTCCCGCAGATTACTGCTATCAATGATTGCGCATTAGTTGCACGTCAATATGGTATTCCTATTATTGCCGATGGCGGTATCAAATATTCCGGTGATATTGCTAAAGCTATCGCCGCAGGTGCCAATGTTGTTATGATTGGCGGTTTGTTAGCAGGAACTGAAGAGTCCCCTGGCGAAACTATTATTTATCAAGGCCGTTCTTATAAAGTATATCGTGGGATGGGCTCTTTAGGTGCTATGGAACGCGGTTCTAAAGACCGTTATTTCCAGGAGAACGCCGATAAATTGGTACCAGAAGGAATTGAAGGACGCGTACCTTTCAAAGGCCTGGCTGCAGAAACAATCTTCCAGTTGGTTGGTGGTTTGCGTGCAGGTATGGGCTACTGCGGTGCTAAGGATATCGAAGAAATGATTACAAAAACTCAATTTATTCGTATGACTGGCGCCGGTTTGAAAGAAAGCCATCCGCATGATGTCATCATTACGAAAGAAGCTCCTAACTACAGCCTGTAATAAAATTTAGAGGAGGTTTTTCGAGTATGGAAGATGCAGTTTTATTTTCACTTAAAGGTCAGGTTGCTATAATTACTATGAACAGACCGCATAGCTTGAATTCAATGAATGAAGCATTGATTGACGGGTTGCATGAAGCTCTGACAAAGGTAGAAAAAGACCCGGCAATAAAATGTGCTGTGCTGACAGGTAATGGAAAAGCTTTTTGTGCCGGCGGAGATCTGCCGTTTTTGGAGACTCTTGCAGATACTGCTGTAAAAAAGGCTTTCATTACCAAAGTAGGGCAAGTTGCAAAACGTATTACTACAATCGAGAAGCCAATTATTGCCATGGTCAATGGTGTTACCGCTGGTGCCGGTGTTAATCTGATGCTGGCCTGTGACCTTATTTATGCAGTAGATACAGCTAAATTTGCTCAAAGCTTTGCGAAAGTAGGGTTGATACCTGATTGTGGTGGTTTATATTTCCTGCCGAAAGCTGTCGGCGTTCATAAAGCTAAAGAGCTGATGTTTACAGCTGATTTGATTGATGCAGCAACTGCTGAAAAAATGGCGTTGGTAAATCATATCTTCCCTGCAGCAGAGCTTGAGGACGCGGTTATGCAAATGGCTGAACGACTTGCAGCTTCAGCACCTTTAGCGATAGGGCTCATCAAAAAATATCTGAATAATACTGCGATGACTTTAGACGAAGTGCTGGAAATGGAAGCAGTTGCCCAGCCTTTATGTATGGGCACGGACGATAGTGCAGAAGGAATAACTGCCTTTAAAGAAAAACGTACTCCTAAATTTACAGGTAAATAAGAATTCACAAAAAAGACGGAATCGCTGTCAGCGGTTCCGTTTTCTTTTCACGTAAAATACTGTATAATATTACTATTGACGATTATGGAGGTTTGTATGTTAGATTTTGATTTTTCATCAATGTTATATAGGATTCCGGCGCTTTTGATAGCTATCACTATCCACGAGTATGCACACGCGCAGACTGCGGAAGCCATGGGCGATCCTACACCGCGGTTCATGGGACGTTTAACTTTTAATCCTTTAGCACATCTTGACCCTATTGGTGCCTTGATGCTTATTGTGGCCGGTTTCGGCTGGGCTAAGCCTGTAGGTATCAATCCCAATAATTTCAGAAATCGCCGCGAAGGTATTTTAAAAGTTTCTTTTGCAGGCCCTGCGGCAAATTTGTTTTTATGCTTTCTTGCAGCATTGATTGTTGCTTTAATGACCAAATTTGGTGTTATGACCAAAGGCGTTTATTCGTTTTTACTTTGGACACAGCTTTATAATGTTTGGTTTGCTTTTTTTAATCTTATCCCAATCCCGCCTCTGGACGGTTCAAAGATTTTAGGAGAACTGCTGCCGCCGCGGACTGCTTATCAGTATGAAAATATGGTTGGCCAATATGGCTTTTATATCTTGCTGGCTTTAGTCTTTACCGGTATCGTTGGTATGATCATAAGGCCTTTGGCAAGCACGTATATGTCTTTGGTAAACAGTATTTTGGGGATAGTATTTTAATTAAAACGGCTTGTTGAATTATGATTAATGAAGGGACTTGATGTTGATGACTAAAGGTAGAATTTTCAGTGGAATGCAGCCATCTGGACGTTTTCACTTGGGTAATTATATGGGAGCGCTGGAGAATTGGGTTCGTTTGCAGCACGAATATGAATGTTTTTTCTCCATTGTTGATCTGCATGCGCTGACTTCGTCTTATAGCGATACTTCAAAATTACAGGAAAATGTTATGGAAATGGCGATTGACTGGCTCAGTGCTGGTCTTGACCCTGAAAAAAATGTCATTTTTGTACAATCTCATGTTAAAGAGCACGCTGAATTAGCGCTGCTTTTAGGTATGAGCACTCCGTTGTCGTGGCTGGAACGTGTGCCAACCTATAAGGATAAACTGCAGAATTGGTCTGCTCAGGGCAAGGATAATAATACCTATGGTTTTTTGGGATATCCTGTGCTTATGGCAGCGGATATCATGCTTTATAAAGCAACCTGTGTTCCTGTAGGTGAAGACCAGTCTGCTCATTTGGAGCTGACCCGGGAAATAGTACGCCGTTTTAACTATCTTTATAATAGAGAAGTGTTCCCCGAGCCACAGGCAGTATTTTCCAAAGCTAAGGTTTTACCGGGTATTGACGGCCGTAAAATGTCAAAATCCTATGGCAATACCATTCCTTTCGGCGCTGGACCGGAAGAAATGTGGGAACGTATACGTATGATGACTACTGACCCGCAGCGTATAAAAAAGACTGACCCGGGACATCCGGAAGTTTGTATTGTCTACGCTTTTCATAAGGTATTCAATCCTGAGGAATATGAAGAGATTGGGGCAAGATGCCGTGCCGGCGAGATTGGCTGTGTAGAATGTAAAAAACGTTTGGCAGAAAAGATGAATGCGTTGCTGGCAGATATCCATACTAAACGGGAAGAATTATCAAAGAAACCTGAATATATTAAAGAAGTACTTGATTATGGAGCACAGCGTGCCCGCAAGGAAGCTGAAAAAACTATGGCTGAAGTTAAGACCGCCATGAATGTGCTGTAATATATGGCTAACCTGTCAATCAAGGTTCAGGATTTTGAAGGTCCACTGGATCTGTTGATACATTTAATAGAAAAAGAAAAAATTGATATTTATGATATTCCTATTGTGGCAGTGACTGAGCAATATATTGAATATTTACAGGCAATGACGGAGTTTGATATTGAGATTGCCAGTGAATTTTTGCTGATGGCTGCCACGCTGCTGCAAATCAAATCGCGTATGCTTTTGCCAAAACAAACTGCTGAAGGCGAGGAAGATGAAACTGACCCTCGTCAACAGCTGGTGGAAATGCTGGTAGAATACAGACGTATTAAGGTCTGTGCCTCAAATCTAGCTGAACTAAAGCTTCAGGCAGAACGTTGCCGTTACCGACTGCCGCTTTTGTCTGGTTTTGTTGAACGCAGCTTGAAACAATATGAGGCAGAAGAGTTGATTAGTGCTATGCTGACCCTGCTTTCAGTGAAAACTGAGAATACGGCTTATATTGAGCGCCAGGAATTTAATGTACAGGATAAAATGAATGAGATTGTTCATATGCTTTCTCAACATCTCAACGGTGTAGAATTTGCCAAAGTATTTTCACGTACTGGTTCCCGCAGTGAGAAAGTCGCGTCTTTTTTAGCTGTTTTGGAACTTTTAAAGCTTGGTGTTGTAACTATCAACCAGACAGTGGCTTTTGCTCCAATCTATATATTCCTGCGACAGGGGGAACGATAAATGTTTCACGATTACTTAAGGGGTTCTTTAGAAGCTTTGTTGTTTGCTGCCGGTGAACCGTTATCTGTTGCCAAGCTAGCTGAAATAATGCAGCTTGATAAACCTCAGGTATGGGAACTCTTATCGCTTTTAGAGCGGGATTATGAAGATGAAAAGCGCGGCCTGTATTTAAGAAAAGTGGCAGAAGGTTATCAATTATGTACAAAAGAACAGCATTATGAATTGATAAAACAGCTGGCGCGTTCTCAGGAAATGAAATTATCTAATGCCGCTATGGAAACATTGGCTATTATTGCTTTTAAACAGCCTGTTACCAGAAGTGAAATGGAAGCTATTCGCGGTGTTAAGGTCGACGGTGTCGTTAATACGCTTTTAGAATATGGATTGATTAGTGAGACCGGACGTAAGGATTCTATTGGTCATCCTATTTTGTATGGAACTACAGATAAATTTTTGATTACTTTTGGTCTGAATTCTTTAAAAGACTTACCGGAGTTTCCTGATATTTTGTCAGAGCATGAAAACGAACCGGAACAAATGTCACTAATGGCTGAATTTAATGAAGAGCTTAATAAAACAGAAGAAACAGAGGATTTATAATCTATGGAAGAACGTTTGCAGAAAGTTTTAGCTTCTGCTGGGGTAGCCTCCAGACGCGAAGCTGAAAAATATATTTTAGCCGGGCGTGTAAAGGTAAATGGTAAGATTGTTAAAGAATTAGGAACTAAAGTAGGAGAAAAAGCTTTTATTTTAGTTGATGGTAAACCGATTAAACGTGAGAAGAAAGCCTATTATTTATTTTATAAACCTCGCGGAGTTGTTACTACTATGACGGATCCGCAGGGGCGCAGAACTGTTGCTGATTTTGCCAAAGATTTGCCGGAACGGGTTTTTCCGGTAGGCCGGTTGGACTATAATACAGAAGGTCTGCTGCTTCTGACTAATGATGGCGATCTGGCCCAAAAACTCACTCATCCAAAACATGAAGTAAATAAAACATATAGAGTGACTGTTCCGGGACTGGTTCCGCAGGACAAGCTTGATCTGCTGAGGATCGGTGTAAAATTAGAGGATGGAATGACAGCGCCTGCTATTGTTACTCTGATTGGGTATGATAACGAAAAAAGTAATACAACTTTTGATATCGTTATTCATGAAGGCCGTAACCGTCAAGTGCGCAGAATGTGTGATTTTATTGGGTTTCCTGTAAGACAATTAAAACGTATAAAGTTAGGTAATCTGACACTGCAGGGATTAAAACGCGGCGGTTATAGAATTTTGAATGAAGACGAAATTAATGCTTTAATCAAGGCGGCTGCGATCAATGAATAAAGTTATCGTCGTAGGCGGAGGTGCAGCGGGTTTATTGGCAGCAGCAGCTGCTGCTGAACATGGGGCACAAGTAACAGTTTTGGAAAAGATGTTTAAACCTGGAAAGAAACTTTTAATTACAGGTAAAGGTCGTTGTAATATCACCAACGATTGTGACTTGCAGGAAATAATCAAAAATATTCCTGGAAACGGACGCTTTTTAAACAGTGCTCTACGTCAGTTTACTAATGAAGATGTTGTAAAACTTTTAAATGATAATGGTTTGGAAACTAAGGTTGAACGTGGTGGTCGGGTTTTCCCCGTAAGTGATCAGGCCAAAGATGTAGTAGATACATTGTTAAAAATTCTGCATGATTTAGGTGTAGAATTGGTTACTGATATTTGTGTGACTGAAGTTTTAACTGATACTGAAAAAGTTATCGGCGTCAAAACTAAAAGCGGTAAAGTATTTAAAGCAGATGCAGTTATTGTTGCAGCAGGCGGGGCGTCTTATCCAGGAACCGGATCTGACGGGAGTGGATTTAAACTTGCCGAAAAATTGGGACATGCGATAATACCACTTAAACCTTCGCTGGTACCACTAACTAGTGATTCACCTTATATTCCTGATTTGCAGGGGTTGTCCCTGCGTAATGTACAGGCTACTGTTTATTCTTCAGGAAGTAAGGCTGCTTCGGAATTTGGAGAAATGTTATTTACGCATTTTGGTGTATCAGGTCCAATTATTTTATCACTCAGTAAAACAGTTGCAGCACTTTTAAAAGCTAATAAAACTAATATCGATTTGCTGATAGATTTAAAACCTGCTTTGACTTTTGAAAAGCTTGAAGCAAGAGTTCAGCGTGATTTTGAGCAATACAGCCGGAAGCAGCTGCTGAATGGGATGAAAGACCTTCTACCGCAGCGTCTGATCCCCGTAGTTTTAGATCAGGCTTATCTTGATGAAGAAAAGCCTGTCAATCAGATATCAAAAGAAGAACGTAAGCGTTTAGTAGAAGTGTTAAAAGGGTTATCAGTTTCTATTACGGGAACGAGGCCTTTAGCAGAGGCTATTGTAACAGCTGGGGGCGTATCCATAAAAGAAATAGAGCCTAAAACATTGCGTTCCAAGTTGTGGCAAGGATTGTATTTTGCAGGAGAAGTCATTGATATAGACGGTTATACTGGCGGCTATAATTTACAGGCGGCATTTTCAACAGGATATGCTGCAGGGACAGCGGCTGCATATCAATAAATAGGCAGGGTGGTAAATGATGGAGAAGAAATTAGTAGTTGCCATCGACGGTCCGGCAGGAGCAGGAAAAAGTACCATTGCTAAACTGGCGGCTGAAGAATTGGACTATATTTATATTGATACAGGTGCAATGTATCGTTCTGTAGCTTGGAAGTTTTTACAAAGTAAGCAGGATTTTTCACCTGAATTAGTAAGTAAACTTGCTGCTGAAATGACTATTACTTTTAAACAGGAAGCAAAATTGAACCGTGTTTTTGTTGATGGACTGGAAGTAACAGATGAAATCAGAACTCCGGAAGTAACAGAAATTGTTTCTAAAGTATCTGCTGTAGGAGCTGTACGCGAAGCTATGGTAGCTCAGCAGCGCCGCATGGGAGAAGCAGGTGGAGTAGTGATGGACGGGCGTGACATCGGAACAGTGGTATTTCCGCATGCTGATTTAAAGATTTTTTTGACGGCTTCTGCTGAGGAGCGGGCATCGCGGCGATACAAAGAAATGCTTGCCAAAGGAATGCAGGTTGATCTGAAGCAGCTGCAGTCTGATATTGAGGCTCGTGATAAGCAGGACTGTGAACGTAAAATTGCGCCGCTTTGCTGTGCAGAAGATGCGATTTTTTTGGATAGTTCTAATATGTCTATTCAGGAAGTTGCTTCTCAAATTTTAACTTTGGTGCAGGAGCATTAAGCTATGTTTTATTCAGTCTTAAAGATTATTTTAAGAATTTTATTCAAAATATTTTTGCGGCTGGAAGTAAAAGGTGCAGAAAATATTCCAGCGACAGGTCCTTTGGTAATTGCCAGCAATCATTTAAGTTTGCTGGATCCGCCTGTAATCGGTGTAGCATCTACAAGAAAAGTGCACTTTATGGCAAAACAGGAGTTGTTTGTACCTGTTTTGGGTGATATTTATAAACTTTTGGGCGCATTTCCTGTAAAACGTGGTGGGGCCGATAGAACAGCAATAAAACATGGTATTGACTTGATGCTGGATGGTGGTGTGTTAGCTATTTTCCCTGAAGGGACTCGCAGTAAAACAGGGGCGTTAGGTAAGGCTGAGCCAGGTGCTTTGATGATGGCAGGAAAAGCTAAAGCAGTCATTGTTCCAACATGCGTAAAAGGTACCGATATCAAACGGCAGGGGAAATTATGGCCGCAAGTAAACGTCAAATTTGGAAAACCTATTTTTTTCCCTCAGGATGTACCGATCAGCAAAGAACTGCTGCATGAACTTACAGAAGCTTTGATGCTGGAAATAAAACGCTTACAAGAAGCGGAGTGATAGTATGAAAATCAGAATTGCTGAATATTGCGGTTTTTGTTACGGCGTCAAACGTGCTGTAGATATGGCATATAAATTGGCTGAAGCAAATGAAGCATCTGGAACATTAGGCCCTTTGATACATAATCCGCAGCTTATCGAAGATTTAAATACCAAAGGAGTGCCTTGCCGTGAAAGCCTGGACGAATTTCAAGCTGGAGAAACTGTCGTTTTTCGCTCGCATGGAGTTGGCCCTGACGTTTACGAAGCTGCTCATGCAAAAAATCTGACTATTCTTGATGCAACCTGTCCAAATGTTAAAGCTGCACAGAAAAAAGGACAAGCTTTGGCTGAGGCTGGTTATTTACCTGTAATTATTGGTGAAAAAAATCATCCTGAAGTAAAAAGTATTGTACAATGGGCAGGAAAACATGCTATAGTTATAGAATGTATAAAAGATATAGGTAATGTACCTTTAGTAGATAAATATGGCGTTTTAATTCAAACTACCTTTGAATTGGCAAAGTTTGAAGAAATTCTGGCAGCACTTCAGAAAGAACGTTCTGGTGAATATAAAATAGAAAAAACTATTTGCCTGGCAACGTCTCAACGACAAAAGGCTGCTCTGAAGTTAGCTGATGAAGTAGACGCCTTTGTTGTAATAGGCGGCAGAAACAGTGCAAACACAAGACACTTGTATGAGCTTGTTGCAGAACACTGTAAGCGTGCTTACCATATCGAAACAGCCTCGGAATTAAACGAGGAGATGTTTAAAAACTGTCAAAATATAGGAATAACGGCAGGCGCATCAACGCCGGACCGTATAATTAAGGAGGCTATACGTGTAATGGAAAACATGGAATCTTTTGAAAGTATGCTGGAACAAAGCCTGGAGGACGCACATGTCTACCCTGGTAAGATTGTTAAAGCTACAGTCATCCAAATAGGCAAAGATGAGGTATATGTTGACTTCGGCTATATGAAAGAAGGCGCTATTGCTTTTTCACAATGGTCTAATGAAGCTCCGGAAATTTTGGCTCAAACTATTAAAATTGGTGATGAAGTGGAGGCCAAAGTTATTCCCGGTACTTCGAAAGACGATTTTATCCGTCTTTCGAAAATCAAAGCTGAACAGGATGCTGCATGGAATTATGTAGCAGATTTGGCAGAAGGTGAAAAACGTCGTGCTACTGTAAAAGTTCTGCGGATTATTAAAAACAAAATGAAAAATATTGTCGGCTTAGCTGTTGCAGTCGAAGGCGTTGAAGGTTTTATGCCTGCTTCTCATGTGGAATTACGCCGCGTAGAAGATTTTTCTGATTATATTGGTAAAGAATTGGAAGCGGAAGTTATTGAAGTTGATACGGCAAAAAAACGTTTAGTTGTTTCACGTCGTGATTTGCTTAGAAGTGAAAAAGAAGCAAAAGCCCAGGCTTGGCGTGATGCCAAAGAAGCCAGGATACAAGCTGCTAAAGAAGCTCGTACTGCCGCAGAAGAAGCCGCTTATGCTTCTGTTGAAGAAGGACAGACAGTTACAGGCAAAGTTGTAAGAATTGCTGATTTTGGCTTGTTTGTTGAAGTTGGACAGGGGTTGGTCGGTTTAGTTCATAATACCGAGTTATCCTGGGATCGTAATGTAAAAGCAGAAGATGCTGCTAAAGTTGATGATGAAGTAACTGTACTTGTGAAAAAAATTGACCGTGAAAACAGACGCGTAGCTCTCAGTATAAAAGCTACTCAGGAAGACCCGTGGCTGACTGAAGCATCTGCTTTTAAAGAAGGTATGGTTATAGAAGGTACTGTAGAGAGGTTCCTGCCGTTTGGCGCTATCGTAAAACTTGCCGATAAAGTTGAAGGATTGGTCCATGTTTCTGAAATTGCTGAAACCCGTGTTGAAAAACCGGAAGATATTTTGGAAATCGGTCAAAATGTAAAAGTAAAAGTTATCAAAGTTGATTTGAAACATAAGAAGATCGGCTTAAGTATCGTTAAAGCTGTTAAAGAAGCAGAAAAAGCAGAATACAGCTCTTTTATCAATGACAAACCGGAGCTGACTCTTGATTTAAAAGAACAGCTGGAAGGTTTGAACAATTAATTAAACGGATGGTAGATATGTCGCGAGAGCAAAGAAAATTGGATCATATCAGATATGCAATGGAACTTGGAGATGGACCGCTTCCTAACGGTTTTACCGATATGCATTTTCTGCATAATTGCTTGCCTGAGCTTGCTCCTGCTGATATTGATATTACAACGACGCTGGGCGGTATTAAGCTCAGCGTTCCCTTTTTGATAAATGCGATAACCGGCGGTACGGATAATGTTATCGATATCAACCGCAAGCTTGCGCAAACAGCAAAGTCAGTTGGAGCAGCTATAGCGGTCGGTTCACAATATGGAGCTGTAAAAAGTAAAAGCAGCTATCAGAGTTTTAAAGTAGTACGCGAAGTTTATCCTAATGGAGTCGTTTTTGCTAACGTCAGCGCTCTGGCAACACCGGACGAAGCAGCTGAAGCTGTTAAAATGCTTGATGCTGATGCTTTGCAGGTTCATTTGAATCCTGCCCAGGAGCTTGTGATGCCGGAAGGAGACAGAAATTTTAAAGGTCTTTTGGATAATATGCGTCGCATTTTAGAACATAGCGAAGTCCCTGTTATTGTCAAGGAAACCGGTTGCGGTATGGCAGCAGAACAAATCAAACAGATGCTTGTTTTTGGCTTTACCTGGTTTGATATCGGTGGAGCGGGAGGCACGAATTTCCCTGCAATAGAAGCAAAACGGTTTACTTCACAAAAGTCTGTTTTAGCTGAGTGGGGTATAAACACCGCTAAAACTCTTACTGAGGCTTTTTCTGTTTGCGGCCGCAATGATATTATTATAGCTAGTGGAGGAATAAGGGATGGACTGACGGCTGCGAAAGCGTTTGCTTTAAGTGCTGATGTTGTGGGGATGTCAGGGAATATTCTGCGTTATATTATAGAAAAAGACATTGAAGAAGCTCAAAGGGCATTAACAGATATCATCAATGATTTAAAAATGGTAATGCTGCTTACAGGTTCCAGTGATCTGAAAGCTTTGCGTAACGCCCCAATATATTTTACAGGTGAATTACGTGAATTTTTACTTGGCCGTAATTATGATATTTCAAAAATAAGTGCCGTCAGAAAAAGATAGTATGTTTATCCCGTTCTTCAAATAAGAACGGGATTTTTGTGTGTTTTGTCAAATTTGAAATTATAATGTATAATATTAAGATACCAAACTGTGCTTTTAGAAAGGAAAACTATGCAGGGAATCATTAGTGCCGTACGCCGTAACAGTTTAGCCGAAAATGCCGGAATCAAAGCCGGTGAAAAACTGTGTGCTGTTAATGGTGTGTCAGTACACGATATTATAGAATTAAGCTATTTAGTTGCAGACGAACAGATTGTATTGACGATTGAAGATTCGGAATGCCGACAGCGCCAGATAGTTATTGAAAAATATACTGATGAAGAATTGGGACTGGAATTTGAAGCGGCTGTTTTTGACGGGGTTACTACTTGTTATAACAACTGTGTATTCTGCTTTGTAGATCAGATGATTCCTGGTATGAGAGAATCATTATATGTACGTGATGACGATTATCGTTTATCTTTCTTATATGGTAACTTTATTACTCTTACAAATATGAAGGAAGAAGATTTTGAACAGATCATAAAGACGCATATGTCACCGCTCTATATTTCCGTACATGCAACAAGACCAGAAGTACGCTGCCAAATGATGAATAACCGTTTTGCAGGTGAATTGATGTCAAAAATCAATAGACTGGTGGAAGCTGGAATTTCCATCCATACACAAATTGTTTGCTGTCCTGGTTATAATGATGGAGAAGTGTTGGAACAAACCTATCGTGATTTGGAAGCCTTAGCGCCTATGGTGGAAACAATGGCTGTAGTTCCGGTTGGTATTACAAAGCATAGAGAACATTTGACACCGATGCGCTTATTTTCTAAACCTGAAGCTGCCGCTATAGTTGATAAAGTTACTGTATGGCAGCAGGAATGCCGCGAAAAATTTGGAAAATCCTTCGTTTATCTGGGAGATGAGTTTTATTTATTAGCAGAAAAACAACTCCCTGATGCATCATGGTATGATGGATTTCCACAAATCGAAAATGGCATTGGTCTGAGTCGTAGTTTTATTGACGAATGGCAGCAGATCGCTGCCAAAACTGATGTTTGCAATCATAGTGTTGATGCAGTGATACCGGTTGGTACCAGTGCTTATAAAATTTTGCAGCCACTGCTGGATAATTTTAATAATAAAACTGGTTCAAAACACAGTTTTATCCCGGTAAATAACGAATTTTTCGGTGAAACTATCAATGTTACCGGATTATTAGTTGGTAAAGATATTTTAAATGCTGCCCAAGGCATGAAGAGAATTATTTTGCCTGCTGTTGTTTTGAATCAGGATAATTTGTTCTTAGATGATATGTCCTTTGATGACTTTAAAAAAGCTTTTGACGGCAAAGTAGAGCGCGCCGTTAATGCACGCGAGTTGGTTATGCTGCTTAGCAGGTAGGAGGCCGATTATGAAAGGTTATGGTTTACTGCAGGTTTATACAGGCTCAGGGAAAGGAAAAACTACTGCGGCATTGGGTGTGGCTTTGCGTGCAGCAGGCAGGGGTGCCAGAACGGTCATGCTGTCATTTCTCAAAGATGATCCTGATTATGGTGAAGCTATGGCAGCACAATACCTTCCACATTTTTTACTGAGGCAGGTTGGACGCGATGCTTTCGTAAATTTTCATAATCCAGATCCTATTGACCTTAAAATGGTTCGTAAAGGATGGGAAGAAGCAAAAAAAATTCTTATTGAAGATACTGCAGATTTACTGATTTTAGATGAACTGAATATTGTTTTGGCAACAGGAATGCTGCCATTAGAGGAAGTTATTGATTTTTTGAAAAAATATAAAGGTAAGACAGAGATCATTACAACAGGACGTGGTGCGCCTGAAGAATTGATTGATATAGCCGATTTGGTTACGGATATGCAGGAAATAAAACATTATTTCCATAAGGGCGTCAGCTCCCGTGACGGAATCGACCATTAGAGAGTGAGGATGAGAATGTTATGGGAAAACCGATAGTCGCTATCGTAGGTCGGCCAAATGTAGGTAAGTCGACATTATTTAATATTTTTGCTAACAGCAGGATTTCAATAGTTGAAGATACTCCTGGTGTAACTCGTGACCGATTGTATGCGGATACTGAATGGCTTGATAATGAATTCATGATGGTAGATACCGGCGGTATCGAAATTATGAATACTGATAAAATAGCTGTTTCTATTCGTCAGCAGGCACAGATAGCAATTGCTGAAGCAGATGTCATTTTGTTTGTTTGTGATGCGCGTGCTGGTATTACTCATGAAGACGCAGAAGTAGCTAAAATGCTGCGTCAATCGAAGAAACCAATAGTTCTTGCTATCAATAAAGCTGATTCTCCGAAACAGGAAATGGAAATTTTTGAGTTTTATAATCTTGGTATAGGTGAACCGATTCCAGTTTCAGCTGCAAATCATCTTGGACTGGGTGATTTACTGGATGCAGTTGTGGAAAAATTTCCTGAAACCTCAGCTTATGGTGAAGACGGCAATGAGGATGAAATCAAAGTGGCTTTGATTGGTCGTCCTAACGTTGGCAAATCTTCAATTTTTAATACTTTAGTAGGCGAAGAACGTTCTATCGTAAGTGACGTTGCTGGAACCACACGCGATGCTATTGATACTCCCGTAATTAGAGAAGGTCAGAAATTCCTTTTTATTGATACGGCAGGTATGCGCCGTAAAGCACGTATAGACGAGCCTATTGAGAAATACAGTATAATTCGTTCATTAAGGGCTGTAGACCGCTCAGATGTCGTTTTAATGGTTATAGATGCTATCGACGGTGTTACGGAACAGGACAAAAAAATTGCCGGATATGCGCATGAGGCTGGTAAAGGGATTGTTTTAGTAGTAAATAAATGGGATTTGTACGATAAAGATAATACGTCTACCTTACGTTATACAGAAAATCTGCGCAGGGAATTGGTATTTATGCAGTATGCTCCTGTAGTCTTTGTTTCAGCAATGACTAAACAGCGTATACACAGACTGCCGGAGGTTATTCATTATGTAGCGGAGCAGAATGCTATGCGTATTTCTACTAGCGTGCTTAACCAGGTTGTTGAAGACGCTATTGCAATCAATCCGCCGCCTACCGAAAAAGGTCAGCGATTAAAAATATTGTATGCCACACAGGTTAAAATCAAACCGCCGACATTTGTTATTTTTGTTAATGAGCCGGAAATCATGCATTTTTCGTATCAACGTTATTTAGAAAATAAATTACGCGAAGCTTTTGGTTTTGAAGGAACACCGCTGCAAATGATCATTCGCGGTAAAAACGAAGAAGAATAAGGTGGGGGAGAAATGGCAGAAGGCTTAGTATGGCTTGTTTGCTTCATTGTCGGTCACGTATTTGGTTCGATACCATGCGGGTTATGGTTAGTAAAAGCTGCTCATGGTATTGATATCAGAGAATATGGCAGTAAAAATATAGGAACAACTAACGTTTTTCGTACTGTAGGTGGTAAAACAGCTTTTTTTGTACTCTTATGCGATATGATGAAGGGGATTCTTGCTGTAGCGTTAGTGGCTTATTTTACCAATAACGCAATGGGAGGAATGGTTGCTGCCGGTATCGGAGCTTTGCTCGGACATAATTATTCTATCTTTTTAGGATTTAAGGGTGGACGCGGTGTTGCTACCGGTTTGGGACTGATTCTTTATTTTATGCCTAAAGTTTGCATTGCCAGCTTTGGAGTCTGGTTGATTTTGGTTTTACTTACGCGCTATGTTTCGCTGGGGTCTGTTGTAGCTGCCATTTGCACACCGATTTTTGCTTATTATTTTGGTTACTCTCAGCCGTTAGTAATTTTTGCTGTCGTAGCAGGAGGATTTGTTGTTATACGTCATGCAGAAAATATTAAAAGACTTTTGAATGGTACAGAAAGTAAAATAAAACAAGGTAATGCAAAAGATCTACAAAAAAAATAATAATATTGATTACAGCCGTATTTATGTACTAAAAACGGCTGTTTTTCTATTTTTATAAGAAAATCTTAAAACATATGGCTTTTACCACGAAACAATGATATAATAAAACACATGTAAAAACCATATGGACATTTAATAAAAGGGAGGACGATATCAATGTCTGACAAATCTACTTTTTACTTAGTGCGTGAAGAAATTTTACCGGAAGCAATCAAAAAAACTATTAAAGTAAAAGAAATTTTAAAACGCGGTGAAATCAAAACTATTAATGAAGCTGTTGAAAGAATGGGCTTAAGCCGCAGTGCTTATTACAAATATAAAGATTATGTATTCCCATTTTATGAAGCCAGCAAAGAGAAAATTATTACCTTATCCTTGTTGCTTGAACATAAAGCTGGTGTCCTTTCCAGAGTTTTAAACACTGTTGCCAGTGATTCCGGCAGCATTATGACTATTAACCAGGGTATCCCTTTGCAGGGTGTTGCAAATACCACTATTTCTATTGAAACAAAAGACCTTACAATTGATTTGGAAGCCTTATTAGATAAATTGCGTATGATCGACGGAGTGAAACGTTTGGAAGTTTTAGGCCAAGTTTAAGTTATATCCGTTGATGCGCTTTTAACCTTGGAGGGGATATTGTGAAAGAGTGCATTAAAGTCGGGCTTTTAGGTGCAGGAACAGTGGGCAGCGGTGTATTGACTGTTTTAGAAGAAAATACTGCTGAGATAGAAAAAAAAGTCGGTGTTCCAATCCATGTATCTAAAATTTTAGTCCGTGATATGAAAAAAGCTAAAGAATTATCAGAAAAATATCAGTTAACAGACAAAATCGAAGATATTGTTGAAGATCCTGAAATTGATATCGTAGTTGAGCTTATAGGCCGTGAGCATCCGGCGAAGGAATACATTGCCGCTGCTTTAGAACATAAAAAGAATGTTGTAACGGCTAATAAAGATGTTTTAGCAAAATACGGTAAGGAATTATTTCCATTAGCAGAAGAAAATAAAGTGGATTTTATGTTTGAAGCAAGTGTAGGCGGCGGTATTCCTATTATCAGACCCTTAAAATCCTGTTTAGCCGCTAATAAAGTTACTTCTGTAATGGGTATTGTTAATGGTACTACCAATTATATGCTGACAAAAATGTCGCAGGAAAATATGGATTATGCTGATGTTTTGCGTGAAGCGCAGGAAAAGGGGTATGCAGAATCTGATCCTACCGCAGATGTTGGTGGCTTGGATGCAGCCAGAAAACTTGTTATTCTTGCGTCAATAGCATTTAATACGCGTATTGATTTAAGTGACGTTTTAGTAGAAGGTATTGACGGGCTGGATCTATGCGATATTGAACATGGTAAAGAGCTCGGTTATGCAATTAAGCTTTTAGCTATTGCTAAAAATAATGCTGAACATGGTATTAGCGTTTGTGTGCGTCCGACGATGCTGCCGGTATCTCATCCTTTAGCTGGTGTAAATGATGTATTCAATGCCATTTTTGTTACAGGTGATGCTATCGGAGATGCGATGTTCATGGGCCGTGGAGCTGGTAAAATGCCTACAGCAAGTGCGGTCTGCGGCGATATAATTGATGTTGCACGTAATATTATTCATAAATCGAACGGACGTATTAATTGTACCTGCTTTGATGAAAAACATCTCTGCAGTTTGGAGAATATGATGTCTCCCTGTTATATACGGTTACATGTACAGGATAAGCCCGGTGTTTTAGCTGCTATTGCTGCTGCTTTTGGAGCGCAGAATGTAAGCTTAAAGAATGTTGTACAAAAGAGTAAAGTCAAGGGTGTTGCGGAATTAGTCGTTATTACTTATGATGTCTCTGAATTAAATTTACAAATGGCGGTACAAACATTGAAAGCTCTGCCGATCGTTGAAAAGGTTTGCAGTGTTATTCGTGTTGAAGATCACGACCTGGAGTAATTTTGATATGAAAAATAAAATAACTGTTATTGTTCCTGCTACATCAGCTAATTGCGGACCGGGATATGATTCCCTGGGTTTAGCCTGCAACTTGTATAACGATTTTACTTTTGAAATTTTAGATACTCCTGGGTTTGCTTTAGAGGTTATTGGCGAAGGCGAAGATCGATTGCGGGCCGGTGGCAGAAATTTAGCATTTCTGTCATTTTTGAAGGTTTGGAATGAAGTTAGAGGTACTAGAATTGGCCTTAAAGTAACGATGCAGAACCGAATCCCATTATCACGAGGTTTGGGCAGCAGTTCTACTGCCATAGTTGCCGGACTTGTAGCGGCTAATCTGCTTACTGGATCAACTTTAACTAAAGAGCGGCTTTTAAATTATGCTACGGAAATCGAAGGACATCCTGATAATGTGGCCCCGGCACTTTTAGGCGGTATTACAATCAGTTATATGGATAGATCAGGGGCACATTCACTGCGTTTTCTGCCGCAAAAAGAGCTTCGTTTTATAGCCGTTGTACCTGACCAGCCTCTTTCCACGCATAAGGCACGTCAGGCAATACCACAGCACATTCCTCATCAGGATGCTGTTTTCAACGCCAGTCGTACTGCACTTTATGTTGGAGCGTTGATGAGCGGCAATTATCAATATCTTAATGCTGCCTTAGAAGATCGTCTGCATCAGCCTTATAGAATTCCCTTGATTACAGGTACAGAGGCTGTTTTTGAGGCAGCCAAAGCGAACGGTGCTTATGGAGCTATTATTAGTGGAGCTGGATCTACTTTGATGGCCTATGTTGATCCAGAAAAAGACTGTGATATAATTGCTGCAGCAATGACCGACGCTTTTGAAAAATATGGTCAGCGCAGTACTGCTCATATTCTTAAGTTAGATCTTAATGGCGCCAGAGAAAAGGAACATAGCTGAAATTAAAATATTGCTTGACTTTTATATGCAGGATGGGTATAATACTCATTGTGATTCGGGGCGTGGCTCAGCTTGGTAGAGCGCTTCCTTGGGGTGGAAGAGGTCGTGGGTTCGAATCCCGCCGCTCCGACCATTTCGGATCGCCAGCCTTTACGGGTAACCCCCGTAAAGGCTTATTTTTTTGTCTGTGGGTAAGGAGGTTCACACCTATGATTCGTACGCTGCCTTTGGTTTGCAGTAATTGTGATAATAAATTCGTTCCTGCTGAAGAATTATATTATCGTGACAATTTTATGAGTAACAGTATTAGAGATGTGCATTTTATCTGCCCTGATTGTATAAAAAGATGGAAAGACAAATGGCGCATTAAAACAGCAGTTTTTTCTGAAAAAGATTATGTGATGACAGTGAGTATTACTTTGGAAGATGGCACAATATATAAAAATCTTGACTGTACTCCGTTAGAAGAAACTGTTGTTACAAGTGAAGAAATCCCAGAAGAAGCACAGCGGAGATTATTCAGCATTTATACTGAATGGGATTCCGAACGCAAAAAGAATTCCTTGAAAGATTGTACTTTTAAAGATGAGTTTATGCGTACAACTTTTAGCTGCGAAACCTATGGCGGCGAAAAGTTTAACGATATTGCCTTCCGTTTCAATATGAAAGGACAAATAGAAACAGAAACACCGGTACCTGAATATGTTTTGAAACAAATAATAGATGCATATCGTTTATATGAGATGCAGAATAAAGAATAATTAGGGGGATAATATGCAGGAATTGTTGGAGAAAATTGAGAAAAGGCGCACTTTTGCCATTATTTCTCATCCTGATGCTGGTAAAACAACCTTAACTGAAAAATTGTTGCTATATGGAGGGGCTATCCATCTAGCCGGCTCAGTAAAAGCGCGAAAAAGTAATAAACATGCAGTCTCTGACTGGATGGAAATTGAAAAACAGCGTGGTATTTCCGTAACATCTTCTGTTTTACAGTTTGATTATGCTGGGCACCGCGTAAATATTCTTGATACTCCTGGCCATCAGGACTTCTCAGAAGATACTTATAGAACCCTGATGGCCGCAGACAGTGCTGTAATGCTTATTGATGCTGCTAAAGGTGTTGAACCGCAGACTAAAAAGCTGTTTTGGGTTTGCCATCGCAGGAAACTGCCAATTTTTACATTCGTTAATAAATTGGATCGTTATGGAAGAAATCCGTTTGATTTGATGGCAGAGCTAGAACAGGTTCTTGGTATTCATGCTTACCCAATTAATTGGCCTATTGGCATTGATGGTAATTATAAGGGCGTTTATGACCGTATCAAAAAGCAGATCGAACTTTTTGAGGATGATAATAGCCATGGTTCTAAAATTTTAAAATCTACTACCGGTTCTCTTGATGACCCCCAGATTATTGAGGCATTAGGGCAAGAGTTATATGATAATTTGTGCAATGATATTGAACTTCTTGATCTGGCAGGCGATGAATTTGATATGACGCGTGTAAATAATGGCGAACTGACACCGTTGTTTTTTGGCAGTGCTATGACTAATTTTGGTGTTCGCAGCTTTTTAGAGAAATTTTTAGAGCTTTCTCCACAGCCACAGCCAAGAATTTTGCAGAATGGTGAAATTTTAGATCCTTCTACAGAAGAATTTTCTGCATTTGTTTTTAAAATTCAGGCTAATATGAACCCAGCTCATCGTGACAGAATCGCTTTTATGCGTATTTGTTCCGGCGTCTTTGAAAAAGGGATGTCTGTTTATCACAAACAGGGAGGAAAAGTGGTTAAACTTTCACAGCCACAGCAGTTTTTGGCTCAGGAAAGAACTATCGTAGAAAAAGCTTATCCCGGTGATATTATAGGCGTTTTTGATCCAGGTATCTTTGGAATCGGTGATTCCTTAAGCGATGAAAAAATGAAAGTCCAATTTGAGGATTTCCCTGTTTTTCCGCCGGAAATTTTTGCCAGAGTGCAGCCAAAGGATTCTCTGAAGCGGAAACAATTTGTCAAAGGAATTACTCAATTGGCACAGGAAGGCGCTATTCAGGTCTTTGAACAAAAGGATATCGGCATCGAAAGCTTTATTGTTGGTGTTGTTGGTGTTCTTCAGCTGGAAGTATTGGAATATCGGCTTATCAATGAATACAGTGCCCAGCTTTTGATGAATCAGCTTGCTTATACCGTTGCCCGTTGGGTTTATGCGGAAGATAAAAAACTTATTGATAATATTAAAGGACTGGATAGCGGTATGCTTGTATATGACCAAAAAGACAGACCTGTTATTCTTGTTAATAACGAATGGTCATTGAACTGGATTTTAGAACGAAATCCTGGCATTCAATTTTTGACAGTTCCTTCAGATGTTGCTAAAATTTAGATATTAAAATATAAATTATGTAATAATTTAAGTAAAGTTAATTGTAAAAACTTTAAAAAGTAGTTTATGCTATAAACAGTGGCAAAAGAATTTTTGGTGAGGTGAAAAGTATGACATATAAAAACGGAACAAATAAATTCACCTTATCACAAAAAATAGTTCTTCTGATAACGTTTGTTATAGTTGCATCATTATTGCCTGCCAGTTTGCTTATAGCTCATAGAGTTTCCGGTGTCGTTGATGAACGTATAAGTGTAAATGCTGTCAGTATTACTACTTTACTCTCTCATTCGCCAGCTGTAATCCGTTCGCTGACATATGAAACTGATATCAATAATACCAATGAAACTCTGAATAATGTCGTTAACATGGCGGCCAAGTCATGTAAAGCCAGTATTATTATTTTAGACCGCAATAAAAATATACGGGTATTTCACAATCCTACTTCGATAGACGGATTTGAAGATGAAGCGCGTCAGATAGTGGCTGAACAGGGACTGAGTACTAATCTAAACTGGTATGATACTTCAGTTTTTAATGAAAAGGCAGTAGGGGTCATTCGCGATGACCGTAATACTGTTGTTGGCTATATTGTAGCTGGAGTATCACCTAAAATGATTCAGGATTTGACAGTAGAATCAGTTCTGCTGATTTTTCTGGCAAGTTTATTTGGTTTGTTTGTAGGTATAGGCGGAGCTGTTTTTTTAGCACGTCATGTAAAAGCTACTTTATTTGGATTAGAGCCTGAAGATATTGCCACATTGTTACAAGAACGCAATGCATTGCTTAATTCTGTAAAAGAGGGTGTTGTTGCAATCAATAAAGATGCTGAAATAACTTTGATTAATACTGAATCAGAGTTTTTGTTTGCTCAGGCAGGAATACCTAATCCACACACACTTCTAGGCAAACCGCTTGAAACAGTTATGAACGGATTAACGCTGGATACTGTTTTAAAAGAGGGAAGAGCAACATTGGATATGCCGGTACAGGTAGGTTCTGTTCTATTTATCGCAACTCTTGTTCCGTTATTTGACAATGGACATATCGGTGGTGCCATTATAACATTTCGTAAAAAAACGGAATTAGAAGAATTGGCTAATCAGTTGACTGGTGTACGTAATTATGCTGATGCACTAAGAGCTCAGACACATGAATTTATGAATAAAATGCATGTTATCATGGGTTTGATTGATATGAAAGCTTATGACGAGTTAAAACAGTTTACGATGGAAATTGCCAATAACCGGCAGGCTGAAGCTGCTTATGTAGTCACCAGATTAAAAGATATTACATTAGCAGGTTTTATTTTAGGGAAAATCAGCAGGGCAAGAGAATTAGATATCGAGTTTTCTTTAACAGATGAAAGCGAACTTACAACCGAATTTATTCGTCCTACAGTACAGGAGCTGATTCTTATTATTGGCAACTTGATTGAAAATGCTTTTGATGTTCTGCGTGATCATCCCAGTGAAAGAATTGTAAATCTGAGTATTTTAACCTTTGATAATGAAATAATGGTCATGGTTGAAGACTCCGGACCTGGTATTCCTGAAAATAAACTTGAAACTATCTTTGAAAAAGGTTATTCTAGTAAGGGGCCCAGACGCGGTATCGGACTTTTTTTAATAAAACAGACAGTTACCCATTTAAAAGGTACTATCGAGGTTGAATCAACCGTAGGCGAAGGTACCACGTTTACCATAAGATTACCAATCGTAAGGACGGTGAAAACATCATGATCAAAGTTTTAGTAGTAGAAGACGACCCGATGGTAGGGAAGCTTCACGAACATTATTTGACCCAAATCAAAGGTTTTCAACTATGTGATATCGTTCGCAACAGTGATGAAGCTTTGAAAATTATGCAGACCAAAGAGTACAATCTTGTCATTCTTGATATTTTTATGCCAGGAATGGATGGTCTGCAGCTGCTGGCAAAAATCAGAGAACAGGAATATGATGTCGATGTCATTATTGTATCCGCTGCCAATGATAAAGATAAGATTAAAGCAGCACTGCGGTTAGGAGCATTTGACTACATTATAAAACCTTTTGAATTTGAAAGATTTAATCTGGCGTTAAATAATTATAAGAGCCGCTATAACTTGGTTGAAGAACAGTCCATCCTTAAACAGGATGAACTTGACAAAACTATCATTCATCAGGATACAGATGTAGAAGTTACTTTACCGAAAGGTTTGGACAAGAATACTTTAAATACTGTTTGGTCTGAAATTATTAAAATCGACGGAATGTTTACTACAGAAGAAATTTCGGCTAAAGTTGGTATTTCACGTGTTTCAATCCGTAAATATTTGGAATTTCTTAAATCCTTGAAACTATTGAGCCTTGATCTTCATCGAGGCAGTGTAGGTCGTCCTGTTTACAAATACAAATGCATTGATAAAAATGCAAATATTATTGATCTATATATTCAATAAAGGTTGTTGCTGATGGAAAAAATTACTGCTATTCAGGTTTTGGATGTACCTGTGCACCCATATAGTATGGATGCGGCTGTTCAATATCTTGATGATAAGATACAAGAACAAAAGCACTCATTTGTAGTTACTGCTAACGCAGAAATTATTATGATGTGTCAAGACGATGCAGAATATAAAAATATCTTAACTAATGTTGCCGATTTAGTCCTGCCTGATGGCGCCGGTACCGTTTGGGCAGGCAGACAGTTAGGATATGCTGTGCCGGAGAGAGTTGCAGGGTTTGACTTATTTAATCGTTTACTTAATCTGGCTGCTGAGAAAGGTTATAGAGTTTTTTTCTTTGGCGCGTCGCCTGGTATAGCTGAAGCTGCAAAGAAAAAAGCAGAAAGTTTATATCCTGGTGTAACTGTAGTTGGATGCAGGGATGGTTATTTTAAAGATAGTGATAACAAGTCTATAATAGATGCCATTAATAATAGCGGCGCACAGATTTTATTTATTGCGTTGGGAGCCCCTAAACAGGAAAAATGGCTTCAGACACATCTTCAAGAGCTAAAACCTTATATTACTATGGGAATAGGCGGTAGTTTTGATGTGTTGGCCGGAAAAATGGAACGTGCACCGTTATGGATGCAAAAATATTCTTTGGAATGGCTTTTTAGGCTCTACAAACAACCGAGCCGTTTTACAAGAATGCTTGCTTTACCTAAATTTGTTATTAAAGTAATTTGTTCCAAATGAAATAAAAATGGACAAAAAGATATGGCTGTATTATAATAATGTGATGAACTAAAGGTTCATCACATTATTGTTTTCTTTTTCTTTTCTTAAACTTGCCGAAAGAGAGGGACTCTCTATGAATATAGTCAAAGACGGTCATCCGTTCATATTTGCTTTTGCTATTATTACTTTTGCTGTAGGTTATTGGGGAAGTTTAATATGGGCCGTAGTTCCTGCAGTGTTAATGCTATTTTTTATTTATTTTTTCCGTAATCCCAATCGTCCTACACAATCAGATGACTCTATTATTTATTCTCCTGCAGATGGAACAGTAATGGCAATAGAAGACTTTTATGATGAAGAATATTTAAATGAAGATGCTATAAAAGTTACTATTTTCCTTTCCGTTTTTAATGTGCATGTCAATCGCAGCCCTGTTAATGGTGAAATAAAATACCAGCGTTATACATGTGGGCAGTTTGTGCCGGCATATAAAAAATCTGCCTCTTTTGAAAATGAACGTCATGCTATTGGAGTTCAAAACGATAAGATGAGAGTTTTGGTTATCCAGGTTGCAGGATTACTGGCGCGTCGTATTGTATCGTGGGTGACTTTAGGTCATAATTTGAAACAAGGCGAATGTTATGGTATGATTAAATTTGGATCAAGTACTGAACTCGTTTTACCAAAAAATGTTGAAATTCTTGTAAAAAAAGGTGATTCAGTAGTTGGAGGAGTTTCTCTGATCGGGAGGGTTCATTAAAAGATGAATTATCGTCGTATCATACCTAACAGCATTAGTGCATTAAGTTTAACATTTGGCGTGTTATCTATTTTTGATACATTTGAAGGCAATTTTTCCAGAGCAGCTATATTTATAATATTGGCTGTTATTGCAGATTCTATGGATGGAAGAGCTGCTCGCTTTTTAGGAGTAGGAGGCGGGGAATTTGGTAAAGAACTGGATTCTTTATGTGATTTAGGTTCTTTTGGTGTCGCTCCTGCTATTCTTATTTATCAATATGGTATGACAGATTTAGGTTTACTTGGAAAACTCATTGCTTCCATTTTTACAATTTGTGGTGCTATGCGTTTAGCAAGATTTAATGTAAATGTTGGTGAGGTAAAGGGATATTTTCAAGGCATGCCGATTCCTGCGGGAGCCTGTGTTTTAGCAACGTATGTTCTTTCTGATTATTCCTTTTCCACTTATTTTGTTGCAATTCTAACTTTTGTAATTGGTTGTATTATGTATAGTAATGTAAAATTTCCGGATTTTAAAGGTAAAGGAAATCCAATGTTTTTACCTCCGGTAATTGTTGCTGCTGCTGTTGGCATATATTTACTTTATGTAAACCTTTCAGCATGGCCTTTTGCGGCCATGTTTACCTATTCGTTAGCTGGGATTATTAACTGTGTTTATGCAAAAATGCTAAACAAGCAGTAAATATTTTTAGAAAGCAAGGAGATTTTTGATGAGTACCTATTTTGACTTGATCATGATTCCGTTGCAGCTTTTAATTGTATTCTTCACGATCTATTATTTTACGCTTTCTTTCTTTGGCCTTTTTGGCCGCAGACCAGAAGAAAAAATTTATGATGAGCAAAAAACTTTTGCTATGATCGTTTGTGCACACAATGAAGAGCAAGTTATCGGTCAATTGGTCGAGAATCTGCATCTGCTCAATTATTCTGATCATTTATATGATATTTTTGTAGTTGCAGATAACTGTAAAGACAATACAGCGCAAATTGCCCGTCAAGCAGGAGCAATCGTTTATGAACGCTTTAATGATAATGAAAAAGGCAAAGGATTTGCAATGGATTGGATGTTCCAAAGGCTTTTTGAAATGGAACGTCAATATGATGCTGTTTGTGTCTTTGATGCAGATAATTTAGTTCATCCTAACTTTTTAAGAGAAATGAACAGCCGTTTATGTAAAGGTGAACGATTAATTCAGGGATATTTGGACTCTAAAAATCCTAATGATACCTGGATTTCAGGAGTATTTTCTATTTCTTTCTGGGTCGTAAACCATGTATGGCATTTAGCTAAATATAATATCGGTTTATCGAGCTGTCTTGGCGGCACTGGTATGTGTATTTCTACAGATATATTGCGCAGACATGGCTGGGGTGCTACATGCCTTACAGAAGATATGGAATTTACAATGAAAGCTTTGTTGGAAGGTATACCTACTACTTGGGCACATGATGCCATCGTCTATGATGAAAAGCCTCTTACTTTTATGCAATCCTGGAATCAACGTAAACGTTGGGCTCAAGGGCATTTTGATGTAGCAAACCGTTATATCGGTAAATTGTTTGTAAAAGGCATTAAGGAAAGAAATATCGTTGTTCTTGATGGAATAATCAATTTATTCCAACCGTATTTCTTACTTATTTCTACTTTTTTTGTCATTTGCAGTTATATCTATCAATTTTATCCTTTCTATACAAATGTCTTATATGCTATTCTACCGTTAGAAGTTTGGACGCTGATAGGTATAGGTCAGTATATTTTTCCTATGATTGTACTTTTTAAAATTCATGCTTCTTTTAAATCATGGATGTACCTTTTATTGTATCCGCTCTTTATTTACAGCTGGATACCTATTACTGTACTGGGGTATATTCACAGGCATGATCATGAATGGAGCCACACTGCTCATACTCGCGGAATAAGCTTTAACGAAGTTTTAATTCCGGAAAATGCTGAACTTGGCCCGAAACAAGTCGTATTTCCTAAAAAACAATAACTTTTGACCGCTCTTCTAAAGAGTGGTCTTTTTCTTTATAAAATGCTTGAATTCTTTATTTTATAAGGCTTTTATGTTATTATAAGATGATAAGATATAAAATATATAAGGAGAAGTTTGTGAAGATACGCGGTATTTTATTTGATTTAGATGGAACATTGATCGATACTATCGATTTGATAATCCAAGCATTTGAACACAGCTTTGCAGTTTGCTTGAATAAAAAGATGCCACGTGCAGAGTTGGTGAAATATTTTGGGCTGCCGTTACGCAGTGCTATGGAAAATTATGTAGATAAAAATCAGGTAGAAACATTATGTGCAGTTTATAGAGAGTTCAATCTAAAATATCACGATGAGCTTATTAAACCGTTTCCAGGGGTTAAAGAAACATTGTCTGTTTTGCAGCAGCGTGGAATAAAAATGGCTGTTGTTACTTCCAAAAAGGTACCAATGGCCAAACGCGGTTTGCAGTGTATGGGGTTGGAAACCTATATAGAAGCGGTTATTGGATGTGATATATGCCAACATCATAAACCACATCCAGAACCAATGGAGAAAGCCTTGAGCGCTCTTAAACTGAAAGCTGAAGAATGCCTTTGTATAGGCGACAGTCCTTTTGATTTACAAAGTGGACAGGCGGCAGGCTGTTATGGTACGGCAGCTGTTAGTTATACCAGCTTTGACTGGCAGGAAATGCTTGATGAAGGTAATCCAACGTATATTCTGAAAGAAATGCCAGATTTGATAAAGATTATTGATGATTTGAATAATAAACACTAAGGAGGACAATATGCGTAAAATAGCAATCATAGGTGGAACAGGAATCTATAGTCCGGAAACGTTACAATGTTTTGAGGAAAAGGTGATTCAAACTCCTTATGGAGCAGCTTTATGTAATATTGGAACAATGTGCGGCAATCAGGTAATTTTCATTACCCGTCATGGTGTGGGACATAAAACAGCTCCGCATAAAGTAAACTATCGTGCAAATATCTGGGCACTGAAAAGTCTCGGTACAGAAGAAATTTTTGCGACTACTGCAGTTGGATCTTTAAATCCTGATATGGAACCCGGACATTTCGTTGTATGTGATCAGGTTTTAGATTTTACGAAAAGCCGTATCAATACTTTTTACGACAATCCAGAACGTGGTGTCGCTCATGTTGATTTTACCAATCCTTACTGTCCAAGATTACGAGACAAAGTAATTAATTGTTTATATAAAACAGATATTATTTTTCATAAAAAAGGCTGCTATGTATGTACTGAGGGACCTCGCTTTGAAACTGCTGCTGAAATAAAAATGTTTGCAATGTTGGGCGGTGACCTCGTTGGTATGACTAATATGCCGGAATCCTTGCTGGCCAGAGAAGCAGAAATGTGTTATACAAATTGTTCCATAGTTACTAATATGGCTGCCGGAATTTCTCCGACACCTCTTTCTCACAGTGAAGTAGTTGAAGCTATGGATAAAAGTATTAAAAATATGGAACAGCTTATCAGCGCCTTTATTGCTGCTAATGAAGCTGATAGTATGGAGTGTGGATGCCCGCAGTGTATGACTGAATTTGGTGGTTTTACTTTATAAGGAGCCTGTAAAAATGGTTAAAACTATGGAATGGCAGGGACAGAGCCTGCTTTTATTAGATCAGACGAAGCTGCCATCAGAAATTATAACTATTCTTTGTAAAGATTACCGTAGAGTAGGAGAAGCAATAAAACGTTTGGAAGTACGAGGAGCACCTGCTATTGGTGCGGCTGCGGCCTTTGGAATGGTATTAGGATGGCAGGAGCTTGCATCAAGATATGCTGATTTCAGCCAGGAAACTCTTTTAATAGAGTTCAAAAAAATAAAAAACTTTTTGCTTTCTACTCGCCCGACAGCAGTTAATCTTGGTTGGGCAGTTGAAAAAATATATAAACATGCTGTTGCTATGATAAATGCACAGCAATCTTTAAAAGCTATTGAAACTTCATTGGGAAATTTAGCCTGTAAAATTTATCAGGAGGATATTGAAGTCAATAGAAGGATTGGTATCTATGGGGCCGCATTATTGCCGCAGCAAGCCAGAATACTCACGCATTGTAATGCAGGAGCTTTAGCTACCTGTGGATGGGGAACTGCCTTGGGGGTTGTCAGACAAGCTTTTTTAGATGGACGGCTGGAGATGGTATACGCAGATGAGACACGACCGTTATTACAGGGGGCGCGTTTAACAGCCTGGGAATTAATAGAAGATAATATTCCTGTTACTTTGATTACCGACAATATGGCAGCCTGGGTTATGCAAACTCAACATATAGACTCTGTTATAGTCGGCGCAGATAGAATTGCTGCCAATGGTGATACGGCAAATAAAATCGGTACTTATGGAGTGGCATTGGCTGCAAAATATCATCAGATACCATTTTATATTGCTGCACCGATCAGTACTTTTGATTTTACTTTAGAAACTGGCAAACAGATCCCTATTGAAGAACGTTCTGCTGACGAAGTACGATTGCTTCATAGTGTGGTAACAGCACCACAGCAGGTGAATGTTTTTAATCCTGCTTTTGACGTCACTCCGGGAGAACTGATTACCGGCATTATTACAGAATATGGTGTTATATCTGCGCCATATATAGAAAATATAAAAAAATTGCAGAAAATACTGCAAGAGGAGGACTAATATTAACTATGGAAAGTATGATTCGTGATATAGCTTTAGCACCATCCGGAAAGCAAAAAATCTCTTGGGTAAAGGAGCATATGCCTTTGCTCAATATTCTTAATGAAAAATATAGTAAAAATCAAATTTTTAATGGTTTGAATATGGTAGTTACCATTCATTTAGAAGCGAAAACTGCATATTTGGCCCAAGTACTCAAAAATGCTGGCGCTAATGTAGTGGTAACCGGCAGCAATCCGCTGTCTACTCAGGATGATGTAGCTGCAGCGTTAGCTGATAGCGGTGTTACTGTTTTTGCAACCCATAACTGTACTGATAAAGAATACGATATGTATCTCAGCAAAGCATTAGATGTTGAGCCTGATCTTATCATTGATGATGGCGGGGATCTTGTCAATATGCTGCACGGTGAACGCAAAAATTTGGTTGCCAAACTTATTGGCGGCAGTGAAGAAACTACTACTGGCGTGCATCGTTTAAAGGCTTTATCCAATAACGGTAAGTTGGCTTTCCCCATGATTGCAGTTAATGATGCTTATTGCAAATATCTTTTCGATAATCGTTATGGCACTGGCCAATCTTCTTGGGATGGTATTATGCGCACTACAAACCTTTCTGTTGCAGGAAAAACAGTAGTCGTTGCTGGTTATGGCTGGTGCGGCAAAGGTGTAGCAATGCGTGCTAAAGGATTAGGAGCTAATGTTATAGTTACTGAAATAGACCCTATTAAAGGGATAGAAGCTGTTTTTGATGGGTTCAGAGTAATGCCTATGCAGGAAGCTGCTAAATATGGCGATTTCTTTGTTACCGTTACCGGCTGTAAAGATGTTATCACAAAAGAACATTTTGCTGTTATGAAAGATGGAGCCATTCTTAGCAATGCTGGTCATTTCGATGTTGAAATAAACATCAAACATCTTGAAGAATTAACTGTAGAACCGTCGTATGAGGTTAGAAAAAATATCAGAACTTTTACGATGTCAAATGGCCGCAAAATAAATTTATTGGGAGAAGGCCGTCTTGTAAATCTGGCCTGTGGCGATGGACACCCTGTAGAAGTAATGGATCTTTCTTTTGCGATGCAGTTTTTAGCAATGAAATATCTGTTGGAACATAAAAATGAACTTGAAAATAAACTTTATGTTTTACCAGAAGAGTTGAATACAGAAATTGCTGCGCTTAAATTACAAGCTATGGGTGTAGGTATTGATAAGTTAACGCAGGAACAGGAAACATATCTGCACCAGGCCTAAAGGAAGTGTTAATCTTGCAGGATGATCTCATTATTGATGCGGCTCGTAGACAAATAGTTACTGCAGGCATAAAAATGGTCGAGCAAAAAATGATTGCAGGATCTTGGGGAAACCTAAGTATAAAAATAGATACTTCACGTTGTGCAATAACACCATCTGGACGTAGTTATGACAGCTTAAATACTGAAGATATTGTTGTTGTGGATATGCAAGGTAATAAAATAAAGGGAGCTTTGATTCCTTCATCAGAAACACCTCTGCATCTGGCAATCTATAATGCTATACCTGCAGCACAAGCCATAGTTCATACACATAGTGTTTATGCCAGTGCCTGCGCTGCGCTGCATAGATCGATACCGGCGTTAATTGAAGATCTGGTGCAAATAATAGGCGGTAGTGTGGACGTTGCCGAATATGCGTTACCGGGAACAAAAGTATTAGCTGAAAATGCCTTAATAGCTTTACAAAATAAAAAAGCTGCATTACTAGCTAACCATGGAGTTGTATGCTGGGGAAATTCTTTAGAAACTGCTTTAATAGCTGCTGAAATAGTTGAGAAAGCAGCACATATTTATTGTATTTGTGAAACTATGGGCGGTGCTAAATTATTACCGGAATCAGACATTGCTATAATGCATGATTTCTACAAGCAGCATTATTCTAAACGCCAAATAGAAAAGGGAGATGAAGTACTTGAGTAAATTACTAATAAAAAATGTAGAAATAATTTCTGCTCCCGATAACGAAAAATATTTTTTAGGCATTGATAATGACACTATCAGTGTTATCAGTAAAGAAATGCCGACAGGTTTTGAAAATGCCGAAATAATCAATGCTTCTGATAAGATTGCAGTGCCTGGTCTGGTAAACACTCATACACATGCTGCTATGACTTTATTGCGCAGTTACGCAGACGATATGGTATTGATGGACTGGCTGCAAAATAAAATCTGGCCTGCAGAAGCGGGATTAAATGATGAAGATATCTATTGGGGCACAATGCTTTCAATCGCAGAAATGCTTAAAACAGGAACTACATGTTTTGCAGATATGTATTTTGCAATGGATAAAGTTGCCCAGGCAGTGAATGAAACTGGTATTCGTGCTTCTTTAAGCCGTGGTCTGGTTGGACTTACACCAGATGCTGATGAAAAACTGCAGGATAATGAAATGCTTTTTAAAAACTGGCATGGAAAAGCTGATGGCCGTATTAGAGTAATGTTTGGTCCTCATGCTCCCTATACTTGTCCTGTCTCATATTTAAAGAAAGTTGTAGCTAAAGCCGGTGAATTGAATGCGGAAATTCATATGCATTTATGTGAAACGGCAGGAGAAGTAAGTGATTGTGTAAAAGAGCACAATATGACACCTATAAAACTAATGAATAGTTTAGATATGTTTGATTGCGGAACTTTAGCTGCACATTGCGTGCATGTAAGTGAAGCAGACTTGGATATAATGGCTGATAAAAAAGTCCGTGTAGCACATAATCCGCAGAGCAATCTAAAGCTGGCCAGCGGTATTGCTCCAGTGCCGGCAATGCTTAAACGTGGTATTATAGTCGGTTTAGGTACTGATGGAACTTCCAGCAATAATAATTTGGATCTTTTAGAAGAGTGCCGTCTGGCAGCTATGCTTCATAAAGGAATAAGCGGTGATCCATTGCTTATTCCCGCCCAGGAAGCTTTAAAATTGGCAACTAAACAAGGTGCTTCGGCTTTGGGATTTACTGATGTAGGAGAGATTGAGGTAGGTCAGAAAGCTGATATTGTTCTTTACGATATGCAGAAGCCTTATTGGTATCCACGCCATGATCGTGTTTCTTTACTGGTTTATGCTGCAAGCGCAACTGATGCTGATACAGTTATTGTCAACGGTAAAGTTTTAATGAAAAATGGCGAACTGTTGGAAATGGATGTAGAAAAAATTTATGCGGAGGCCAATATGCGAGGCCATCGCTTAACTAGATAAAGCAAAAAAACTTTAGGAGTGACGAGAGTGGCAAAAATACTTGTAAAAAACAATTTAGCACCTGCTGTTTATGAATTTATTATTGAAGCGCCAATGATAGCTCATAAATGCCAACCCGGTCAATTTGTTATGATTCGTACAGATGAAAACAGCGAACGTATCCCTTTGACTATAGCTGATTTTGATCGTGAAAAAGGGACAATAACTTTGATTGTGCAAACAGTAGGCAATACTACAACACATCTTTGTGAAACTTTTATTGTTGGTGATGAAATTTTAGATGTTCTTGGCCCATTAGGAATGCCTTCACATATGGGTAAATTCGGTACTGTTGTTTGCGTTGGTGGCGGTATCGGCGTTGCACCGGTTTATCCCATTGCTCGTGCTTATCATAAATTGGGTAATAAAGTCATTTCTATTATCGGTGCCCGCAATAAAGATCTGATTATTTTTAAAGAAAAAATGGAAGCTGTCAGTGATGAATTGATTATTACTACTGATGATGGAAGTGCTGGTCAGAAAGGCTTTGTTACAGATCCTCTGAAAGCAATGCTTGAAGCCGGTGAAAAAATTGATTTAGTCTTGGCTATTGGACCTGTTATTATGATGAAGAATGTTGCAGAAACTACCCGACCCTATGGAACTCCGACTACTGCAAGTTTAAATACTATTATGGTTGACGGAACCGGAATGTGCGGTGGGTGCCGTGTCAGGGTAGGGGATGAAAATAAATTTGCATGTGTTGACGGCCCGGAATTTGACGCACATTTAGTAGATTTTGCTAATCTTGTTCAGCGTCAGCAAATGTATAAAGGTCAGGAAATGCTTGAATATAGCTGCGGAGGTCATTGCAAATGCGTGGAGGAATGAGAAATCCTATGCCGGAACAACCGGCTGATATAAGAAATAAAAATTTTGAAGAGGTAGCGCTTGGTTATGATATGGCAACTGCTATCGATGAAGCACAGCGTTGCTTAAATTGTCCTAAACCGCGCTGCGTTGAAGGTTGTCCGGTTAATGTAGAAATACCAGCTTTTATTCAAGCTATTGCTCAAAGTAAATTAAATGAAGCTATAACTATCCTGAAACGTAAAAATAGTTTACCAGCTGTTTGCGGACGCGTTTGTCCTCAGGAAAATCAGTGTGAAAGTAAATGCGTTTTAGGTATCAAAGGAGAATCCGTTGCTATCGGACGTCTCGAACGCTTTGTTGCAGATTATGCTCGTGAGCAGGGAATTGATATCACCAAAACTGATATAGATTCATCAAAAGATAAAAAGATAGCAATTGTTGGCAGTGGTCCTTCAGGTTTAACAGCTGCAGGAGATCTTGCGAAAATGGGCTATGATGTTACTATGTATGAGGCTCTTCATGCTCCAGGTGGAGTTTTAATGTATGGTATTCCACAATTTCGCTTGCCGAAAGAAATTGTAAAACACGAAATTGACGCCTTAAAAGATTTGGGGGTAAAAATAATCCCTAATGCCGTCATTGGCAGAACCTTCACCATCAAAGAATTAATGGATGAAGAAGGATTCAGTGCCGTTTATGTAGGTACAGGTGCTGGATTGCCACATTTCATGCATATAGATGGCGAAAATTTAAATGGAGTCTATTCTGCAAATGAATTTCTTACTAGAGTTAATTTAATGCGTGCATACCAATTTCCTAATGTTGCAACTCCTGTATATGTAGGTAAAAATGTTGCCGTTGTCGGTGCTGGAAACGTTGCTATGGATGCCGCGCGTACAGCAAAACGTCTTGGCGCTGAACAGGTATATATAGTTTATCGCCGCAGCGAAGACGAAATGCCGGCTCGCAAAGAAGAGATAGGCCATGCTAAAGAGGAAGGCATTGAACTGAGACTGCTCAATAATCCTACTCGTATTCTCGGAAATGATAAGGGCTGGGTTAATGGTATGGAATGTATAAAAATGGAACTTGGTGAACCTGATGCATCAGGACGGCGCTCTCCTGTAGAAATCAAAGGTTCAGAATATGTTCTTGATGTTGATATGGTAGTTATGGCGATAGGCCAAGGGCCTAATCCTTTACTCAAACAAACAACACCTGAACTGGAAACTAATAAACGCGGCAATATTGTTGCTAATGAAGAAGGTGTTACATCTATTCCTGGTGTTTTTGCCGGTGGCGATATAGTTACTGGTGCGGCAACAGTAATTTCTGCTATGGGAGCCGGTAAAAAAGCAGCTCTGGCAATTGATGAATATTTGTCAAAACATTAAAAATTTCTTTCTCTGATAATAATAACCGTATAAAATATCCGGCAAAAATTTGCCGGATATTTTTAATTTTCTATTCATATTTGTTTTTATTTTACTTAACTTCAGAATGGTAAAAACTTCTATGATATGTTAAAATAAATAAGATAAGTTTTATATTAAAAATTTTTCTTCGAGGTGAATAAAATGCAATTTCCATTAGTATTAGGAGTTTCTGCACGTCATGCTCATTTATGCCGCGAGCATATGAACATTTTATTTGGTGAAGGGTCTGAATTACACCCCAAAAAATATATTGGACAACCGGGACAGTATTCTTCGGAAGAGCAGATTACTTTAGTAACTGCTAAAGGTGAGATGAAATTAAGGATCATCGGTCCTTTGCGTAAATATACACAACTGGAGCTATCTTTTACTGATGCCAGAAAAGTAGGTCTGAATCCTCCAATTCGAAATTCTGGAGATATTAAAGAATCTGCTGGAGGAAAATTAGTAGGACCTAAAGGTGAAGTAGAAATTACAGAAGGTGTTATTATAGCTGCACGGCATATCCATTTATATCCTGAAACAGCAGAAACATATGGTTTAAAAGATGGTGATATCGTTTCTATCCAAACAAATGGAGAACGTGCTTTAATTATGAATAATGTTTTAGTGCGTGCCGGTGAAGGGAATGCTGATGAAGTACATATTGATACTGACGAAGCTAATGCATGCAATTTAGACAGTGGTATGATGGTTGAAATTATTACAAAATAATTAACGAGGTGGTAAAGTGATAAAATTCTTGATATTTCTATCCCTGTTAATTCAATTGTCATTACTAAATATCGGTTATGCAAAAGAATATCGTAATCCTGAAGCTGGCTTTAAAATAAACATACCACAACAGGAAATAAACATTGTAAGTAAAAATTTTTATGGTGGAATGCAGCCTAATGGTAACTTTATTTACGTTTATAGCCTGAATCAAAAACAGGCATCAGATTTATTAGAAGAAAATTTCACTACAGATGCTTTTAATGATGATTATACGGCAATTGAATTATTGGAACGTTCTGGTATTGATCCTCAAAAAGCCAGTCTTAAATTATTGGATCCTGTTCTCTACTGGCCTTCAGATAAACCTTTTATTAAACAGCTGCCCAATGATGTTGCTTTTAATATTCAAACTCAAAAAATCCATGGTAAAAAAAGTTTAAATATGCAGTTTACTGAAAATATGGAAAACGAAATTAAGGATAAAAATTCATATTTATGTTCAATTGATTTGCTTTCTGCAAATAACAGATTATACGTAATCAGTACCAAAGTCTTAAACAGCCAAAAAGAGTCTGAAGTATCAGCTGAATCAATACGTAACGAGTATCGAAAAGGTGTGTTAATAACAAAACCTTCTGCAAATACTAATACATTAATTTACACTGATAAAATAGGAAAATTTAAATTTGATCTTCCTGAAAATTGGTATTATGTTCAAAGTTACTTTTCTGATAATCCTAAAGCTTGTTTGACTTTTGCCTTACCGTTGGAAACTTTGGAAAAAATTAAGGAAAAAACTCAAAATTTGGAAGCGAATGACTTAGATAAAGAGAAAATAGCTGATAATGTTTCCGAAGAAAATATAGCGTCATGGATGGATTTACTAACAGAAAGTGTATGGTCAGTTTCCTGTGAAACAAAAGAATTTGAGACAGCTGCTTATTTAGAAAATCCAGAAGCTACTAAAGCAGAGATGCAGTTGTTGTTTTCAGAGCTAAAAAACTATATTGAAAGCAGCCGCTACTATAAAAACAGTAGGTTTGATTTTGATGTCAATATTACTCCTAAAATAGGATATATAAATTTCGATCTATCATTTAATTTAAAAGATAAAAAAGATTTCGACAATACCGGCAGAATTTTCTTTACAAAGAAAAAAGGTGGTCTTGTAGTTTATACATCCACTCTTAGAAATACAGAACAACCAGCTTCTAAAGAACTCATAGAGAATATTAAGATGCTTGATTTACAGTGATTTTGATGCCCCTTTACTTAGCAGTATGAATGCAAAGGAGACATAAATATGAGAAAAACAATCTGTTCAGGAATCATCACATTCGGTATCTTGGTCAGTCTTTCCAGCTGCTATGCTTTCGACTATCGCAGTGAAGAAGCTGGTTTCAGTGTCGATATTCCAGATGATAACACTATTATTGTCAGTAAAGATCTGTTTGCGGCAGGCAGCAATAAGTCTGGCATGCATGGTATAGCAGCTATAAGTCAGCAATCTATTGAAAAATATACGAAAACAGCTTTTGCTACCAATAAATTTGAAAGTGATTTAAAGAAGATAGCTGAAGATATTAAAGCTGGAAAAGATATCTTAGCTGATCCTGCTTATGCTTATCTTACTGTACCGCAAAATGAGTTACAAGTATATATGCAGAAACTTATGCAGGATAATCCACAATCTTTACCTGGTAATAAAAACTATAAAATAACAAAGATTAACAAAATACCAGCATTAGAAATCAACAATGATATGCTGTTGAATTATGAAATAAAATTGCCAATTGCTTATACTCGGAAAGAACAGCAGAATATACAAAAATATAATCCTTATGTTAAATTCAGTGATGATGGTAAACAGATGACAGCTCAGTACAATTTAATTTCTAAAATTTATATTTTGTCACAAAATGATCAATTATATAACATAAGCAGTGGATATGTTGAGTTTCCTGCAATAGAACAAAGTGAAACAGTGTTTGCAGAAAATAAAGCTGATAAATTTATTCAAAAGTTTACAGACAATAAAGTTGATAAACGTGCATATAAGAAATTCTCTAAAGCGTTTACAAAAAAACTGAATTTCTTTAAACCACAATTATCTAATTCTGAACTTATTATTAAAGATGGTATTTTTAACAAAGAGTTCAAAGTCCCACATAACTGGCTGTACATTCAAAGCAATCAAAAAGTGGAAAATATGCCTGTCAGCTTCTTCTCTGCATTACCTGTCAGCAGCTTGGAAAAGATGGGGAAGGAGTATATAGATTCTAAATTATTTAATATTGAAACTACCAAAATAGGTATGAATGTGGAATCTAATAATATTGATGACTTTGATTTTAGCAAAATTTTAAAAGCTTATTCCGAAGGTGTTATAGGTATTTCGGCAGAATATAAGCCAGCTCATCCTCATGACCAAGGCCCAAAGCAGTTTTTAGAAAATCCTGTTTTTACTAAAATTATGTTCGAAGAATTTATGAACAAACCGTTTTTGAATCCACGTGAAAAAGCAAAACTAGAAAAGTTTGTTCAGATTAAAAATTTTACACATGATATTGATATCAATAAAGAAAACTGCCTGCTTCAATTTACTTATGATGTAGATTTACATTTGCCACAAACTTTATCTAAAATCAACCGACCTGGTTATGACATTTTTCAAGAAACCGATTTGACAGATTTATCTATACATGGGCAAAAGAAAGTTTACTTTGATGCAGATAATCGAATTAATCTGTTATGTTATTTTACACAAGATAAAACGATGAAATCAAATTTGATCCAAAAAGAATACGACAGCTATAATTTATTCAAAAGTTCTTTGTTAAAAGAAAAATATTAAAAAATACTTTCTAACACCTGGATAATAAGTCTTAAAATATTATCCAGGTGTTTTTATCTAAAAATACATCGTCATAAATCGTTTTTAAGGCAAGTGAAAAACAAATTGAATAGAAGTTATAATACAATCGATTAAAACAGCTTAAAAGAGAAATTTACGCATATATATGGATTTATGTTAAATATTTACGTTATAGAGTTTAACTGTATCAAAAATATCGTTAATACTTGCCGACGGCCGTGTTGCGGTTTATAATCTAATTTGTATAGTTTTACATAATATATATTATCGGACGTAAAGTGAAGATTGGTAAATTTCGTTGTAGATAGTTGTTGAAGAATAATTTCATTAAACGAACAATTGCAAACAGATGTTTTGACATTCTTACCTGTTCCTGATATAATAGAAACAATTAGAATAGAAATAAATGAACTTACTATCTTTAGAAATTTTTTGAGTATATGATGATTGGAATTGGAGGCTGGTTTTATGGCAAGAAGAGCACGTTTCAGCGATTTTGATGGAATTATTACAGAGGAAATGCTTTCCGATCGGCAAAGAGCTATTTTAGATTTCATTCGTGAGCACGTTTATGCTAAGGGATATCCTCCTGCAGTACGTGAAATTGGTAAGGCAGTGGGTTTATCTTCAAGTGCCAGCGTACACACTCATCTGCATAAATTAGAAGAATATGGTTTTTTGCAAAGAGATCCAGCCAAACCACGCGCTATAGAATTGACCCAAGACAGCAGCTGGCGGCAGAAAACGGTCGTTCCTGTTCCTTTGGTTGGCAAAGTCACTGCAGGGCAACCTATTCTGGCAGTTGAAAATGTTGAGGAGACCTATCCCATTCCACTAGATTTGCTTGGCTGTCAAGAAGATGTTTTTATGTTATCTGTTTCTGGAGATAGTATGATCAAAGCTGGTATACTTGATCATGATTACATTGTTGCCAGAAAGCAAAATTTTGCTAATAACGGAGATATAGTTGTTGCTCTTATTGATGGTGAAGAAACAACAGTTAAGCGTTATTTTCGTGAATTACGTTCAATTCGTCTACAACCAGAAAATGATGCCTATACTCCCATAACAGGTACTGATAATATTCAGGTTCTTGGTAAGGTAATAGCAGTATTCAGAATGCTGTAATGTCTATAATACACCAAATAAATATCATAAAGACAGCTATATGATGTCATATAGCTGTCTTTATTTTCTGAGATAATTAAAAAGCAGATAAGAGGATTTTTATTATTCCTCTTATCTGCTTTTCTATTGATATAAAATTTGAGTTTTTATTTCTCCCCTACCATTTTTGCAGCTGACATAATTGCAATACGCCCGTGCTCAAAAGTAAGTCCTCCTTGAAAATATACATTATAAGGTTCACGGCAAGGGCCATCAGCACTTAATTCTATTGATGCGCCTTGTACAAAAGTCCCCGCTGCCATAATTATTTCATCTTGATAGCCAGGAATTATTGCAGGAACTGGAACAACATGTGCATCAACTGGTGAATTTTTTTGTATGGCTATACAAAAATTACATAAACGCTCTTTAGTTTCCAAACGAATAGTCTGAATTATATCACTGCGTCTATCATTTGCAGAAGGAGTAACCTGATAACCCAGGCGTGAAAATACTGCAGAAGCAAAAATTGCTGTTTTAACAGCTTGCAAAACTATATGCGGAGCTAAGAATAAGCCCTGGTATAATTCTCTGGCCGTATCTCCAAGTGTAGCCCCCATTTCTCCGCCTAATCCTGGAGCGGTTAATCTATATGACGCAAGTTCTACTAAATCCTTTCGGCCAACAATATAACCACCAGTAGGTGCAAGACCGCCTCCAAGGTTTTTGATAAGAGAACCGGCCATTAGATCAGCTCCAACTTCTGTTGGTTCTTGTTTTTCAATAAATTCACCATAACAGTTGTCAACAAAACAAATAATATCAGGCTTTATTGCTTTTACTGCTTTACAGATCGTTCCTATTTCTTCAATTCTTAACGTTTTACGCACACTACTGTAACCGCATGAACGTTGAATATGTATCATTTTTGTTTTATCCGTAATTGCAGCTGTGATTTTTTCAAGATCAATTTGTGAACCAATAATGGGAATTTCTTTATAGACTACGCCTAAGTCAGTAAGAGAGCTAGGGGTTTTTACAGGTACGCCTATGATAGTCTGCATTGTGTCATATGGAGCTCCTGTAGCAGCGATTACTTCATCGCCTGCTTTCAAAACTCCGAGTAACGCAACGGCTAATGCATGAGTCCCTGAAACAAACTGAGATCGTACCAATGCCGCTTCCGTTTTAAAAATATCAGCATATATTTCATCTAATTTTTCTCTGCCAACATCGGAATAGGCATATCCAGTAGTTGGTTTTAAATAAAAATCTGATACCATATGCTTTCTAAAAGCTTGCATAACCTTTTCTGTATTATACAAAGCTGCTTCTTCATAGCTTTCAGCAGCATGTAATACTTCTAATAATGCTTCCTCTTCTATTTTTTTAAAATCAGTCATTTACGTATAGTCCTCATATTATAAATTTTTCGAAATCCTCTAACTGTTCTGATGCCAGACGTACCTTCATAAAAGTACCGTTTTCTTTATATTCTTGTTCTAAAACAGTACCTATAGTATGTAGTTTAGCAGCTTTTTCAGATTCTGTATATGGAATAAGCAGAGTGACTTCTATAGATTTTAATTTCAGATTTTCTGAAATCAGAGCAAGGAGTTCTTCGATACCAATACCACTCTTAGCCGATATATAAACACTATTTTCTTGCTGTGCTAAACGCTGTGCCAAAGCATTTTCAGAGGGAAGTTTATCTATTTTATTGTAAACGGTGAGTATTGTTTTATTTTGTGCACCTATTTGTTCTAAAACCTTATAAACAGCATCACTTTGTTCCTGATATAATTCATGGCTCACGTCAATGACATGCAGCAATAAATCTGCCTCAGCAACTTCTTCTAAAGTAGATCTGAATGCTGCAACTAATTGATGAGGCAAACGTTGTATAAAACCAACAGTATCAGTAAGTATTGCTTCGTGCTTGTCTGGTAATATTAACTGACGTGTAGTAGGATCAAGAGTTGCAAACAATTGATCTTTCGCATAAATATCAGACTGTGTTAATAAATTTAGTAATGTAGATTTACCTGCATTAGTATAACCAACAAGACTTATTGAAGGAACTTGGTTTTTGGCGCGCTTAATCCTATGTAAAGTCCGGACAGCGCGAACTTTTTCTATGGAGTCTTTGATAAAAGCTATACGATCGCGAATACGCCGTCTATCAACTTCTAATTTTGTTTCGCCAGGACCGCGGGTACCAATACCGCCGCCTAAACGTGATAAAATAAGTCCTTTACCCATAATTCGCGGTAGATTATATTGCAGCTGTGCTAATTCTACTTGTAATTTTCCTTCATTAGTACGAGCCCGCTGGGCAAAAATATCCAAAATTAAAGCTGTTCTATCAAGAATACGAACACCCATTACCTGTTCTATATTTCTTTGCTGCGCCGGTGTCAGTTCATCATCAAAAATGCACAGATCAATATTTTCCTGTTGTGCATGCAAGGCCAGCTCCTGTACTTTTCCTTTTCCTATAAAAAATGCCGGATCCGGTTTAGCACGACGTTGAATAAAACGGTTCACTACTACAGCACCTGCTGTATCCGCAAGCTGCTTTAACTCTTCAAGCGAATCTTCAGCAGTCCAACCGCCTTTTATCTGTCCCCAGTCCATACCAACTAAAATGGTTTTCTCTGCTGCTACTGCTAAACTGGAACTACTTGTTTGCTTGTCTAAAATCCGCTCTATTGTATTGATTACATTAAGAAAATTAATAGCTTCTGCTTCTTCCAGAGAAAAAGGTCCATATTCATCGCAGATAAACTGTTCTTCTTTGTCAAGCCCAACTATCATGCCAAAAGAAATTATGGACTGCGTATAATCAGGTGCGGTAACACCTATTGTAACCATAGCATCGAATTTATTATTTTTTAACGCTGAAAAATCAACTCCACTCAACACTGGATTACCATTTGGATGAGTGTGGACACAACGGATTCCACTTAATCTGCCAATACCTCTGCGACCTTCTACTGCTGGCAGTTCTACACTGTCATTACCACCGATTACAATATTAGTTATTTGCCCGCTTCTAGAAATATAAAGAGAGATTTCTCTGTTTATAAATTCTGTAATATCAGCTAATTTTAAAGCTAATTCCGCAGAAATGAGCTGCCCTAAAGGCACTTGTACATCGTACAAAGCAATTAATTCATTCAAAACAGAATCCCGTATTCCTTTTTTGTTACCTAAAATTTCACGCATGATTTACACCTTAAAGAGCAGACATGGTATTTTACCATATCTGCTCTTCCTTTTCTTACAATTACTGACGAACGCGTGCCGGCTCGACATTTATTTTATAGCCTTTAATCGTGTTTTTGTGCATTACACCCAAAACTTTTTCGGCCATATCTTCTGGGACTTCTACAAAGGTAAACTTGTCATAAATATTGATCAAACCTACTTCTTTGGCAGGAATATCAGCTTCAATAGCAATAGTTCGAACTATATCCTGAACAGTAACTTTTTGGCTGCGTCCAATATTCATGAAAAGACGAACCATGCCAGGACGACCACCAGTATTACTTAAATCTTTCGCCAGAATATCTTCAGGCGAAGCTTCTAAAGCTTTATTACCTTCCTGCATCAGTTTTAACGCAGCAGCAACCACATCTTCAGCATCATATTCTTTTAATAAGCTTGCTGCAATAGGCATATAATCATGATAGTTAGACTGATCCAGCACACTCTGCATTTTGGAAACGATCATTTCACGCTGACGCTCAATAACATTGGCTGTAGTCGGTAATTGACGACGTGTTATTTTGGTTTTAGTAGTGCGTTCGATAAGTTTCAACTGACGGAATTCACGCGGCGTAATAAAGGTCATAGCAACACCAGTATTACCTGCACGGCCGGTACGTCCAATACGATGAACATAGCTTTCCGGATCCTGAGGAATATCAAAATTGATAACATGAGTAATATTATCAATATCTATGCCGCGGGCAGCGACGTCCGTAGCGATAAGAATATCAGCTGTTCCGTCACGGAATTTCTTCATAACACGATCACGTTGAGTTTGGCTTAAATCGCCATGTAAACCTTCAGCCATATAACCGCGGCTTCCCAATGCAATAGCCAGATCATCAACACCTTTTTTAGTGCGGCAGAAAATAATCAGCTTACCATCTATTTCTGCATCAAGCAAACGACATAAACCTTCGATCTTATCCTTAGTTTCAAAATAATATTGATCGATAAGCGGAACTGTGAGTTCCTCTTTGCTGATCGTAACATTTTTAGGAGCCTTCATATATTTTTTTGTGAGGCTTAGGATCGGTCTTGGCATAGTTGCTGAAAACAACAAGGTTTGACGTTCTGCAGGAAGATTTTTCATAATTTCTTCCATATCGTCTACAAAGCCCATATCCAACATTTCATCAGCTTCATCCAGGACTAAAAATTTAATATGATCAAGTTTGATAGTTTTACGGTTTATATGATCAATCAAACGGCCTGGAGTACCAATAACTATTTGCACGCCGCTGCGTAAAGCTCTGATCTGACGGTCGATAGGCTGTCCGCCATAAACAGGTAATGCTTTAATTTTAGAAGCACGTCCAATTTTACCAATCTCTTCTGCAACCTGGATTGCCAGTTCACGGGTTGGAGTCATAATCAGAGCTTGAATATGGCGATGATCGGTAATACTTTGTACGACCGGAATACCAAAGGCGGCTGTTTTACCAGTACCAGTTTGTGCCTGACCTATAACATCGCTACCCTCTAGTACTAAAGGAATAGTTTGCTCCTGGATCGGAGACGGTTCTTCAAAACCCATAGCTGTTAAAGATGCTACGATTTTTTTATCCAGCAGTAAGCTGCCGAACATTTCTTGTACATTAGTTGTCATTGTTTAAATTTCCTCATTTCTTCTTGCTTTTATTTTATCTATCACCATAGAAATAGCCGTTAACGCACTACGCAGTTTATTTTCAGTTCTGGTTCCGCCGAAAAGATGTTTCACACAATGTACGTCATTGCCATCAGCTACAGCCATATAAACTAAGCCTACAGGTTTTTCTTCTGTGGCACCACCAGGACCTGCAATACCAGTGATACCTACACCATAAGTTGTTCCAAAAAGATCTCTCACTCCGGACGCCATCTCACAGGCAACCTGTTCGCTGACAGCGCCGTATTTTTCTAAATTTTCCGCAGATACGTTGACCAGTTTTTGTTTGGCCATATTGCTGTAAGTCACAACACTGCCCAAAAGATATTCACTGCTGCCAGGAATATCAGTGATCATGCTGCTGGCTAAACCTCCTGTGCAGGATTCCGCAAAGGCAATCGTACTACCGCTTTTTAATAGTTCCTGACCAAGATATTCTGCTAAAGAAGCATCATCAACGCCATAAATAAATTTACTTAACCGTTCATAGATTTGTGCTTCTGTGCCGGAAATCAAGGCTTTGGCTTCTTCAACATCGGACGCTTTAGCTGTAATACGAACAATAATTTCACCGCGACGAGCATAAATGGCAATGGTAGGATTACTTTGTGAAGTGATAATATCATCAAGCTGCGCTGCAACAGATGATTCTCCAATGCCACGCATTTTTAAAATACGCGAATAGATTATACCTTGTTGAGCATAACGCTGCATAAGTAACGGTAAAAAGCGCTGTTCACATACGTAATTTAATTCTGACGGAGGTCCAGGCAGCAAAACAATTAGCTTGCCATTATGTTCTAATACCAAACCCGGCGCAGTTCCAACTTCGTTGATTAAAATTTCTGCACCTAAAGGAACCATTGCCTGTTTATCATTATTAGATGACATACAAAGACCTTTTTTAACAAAAAAACTATTAATCCTATCCCATGTATCTAAATCCAGATACATTTCCAGTCCCAGCATATCAGCAATAACTTCTTTAGTGATATCGCCTCTTGTAGGGCCAAGACCACCTGTAGTAATAACGATATCCGCTCTTTCTAAAGCAATTTCTAAAACGCTTCTAAGCCTGGTCTCATTATCGCCAACAGTCGTCTGATAAAGCACATCATAGCCTAGTTTATTTAATTGTCGTGATAAGTACTGAAAATTAGTATTAAGTATTTCTCCCAACAGCAGCTCAGTACCTGTATTTACAACTTCAACGATCATTTGTTTTGCCCCCTTGCTGGCAAATTAAATTCTCTCTCCTACCATTTCGTAGGTGAAACCCTGTAAAATTTTTACTTTAATAAACTCACCTGCTTGAACACTTCCTGCGTTTTCGACAAAAATACTGCCATCAATATTAGGAGCTTCTTTATATGAACGACCAAAAACAAGATCAGGGTTTTCCTCATCGCAACCTTCAACAAGTACTTCTAAAATCATATCTTCCATATTATGATGCATATCTTCTGATATTTGTGCCTGCAAAGACATTAATTCATGAAAACGTTCTTCCTTGATTTGCGTATCTATCTGTTCTGGCAAATCAGCTGCTACAGTTCCCTCTTCTTGGGAATAAGAGAACACACCGGCATTGTCGAAACGCTGTGCTTCAACAAAAGCTTTTAATTCTTGGAAATCAGCTTCTGTTTCTCCAGGAAAACCGACAATAAACGTAGTTCTGATAGTAATACCTGGTATACGCTGCCGTAATTTGTTTAGCAATGCCTCAACTTCTGATTTAGTATCATAGCGATTCATGCTGCTTAGCAATCTATCGCTGGCATGCTGAAGCGGAAGATCCACATATTTGCAAACCTTATCCAAGCTGGCAAAAGCTTCAATCAAATCGTCAGTAAAATTATTTGGATAACAATACATGACCCGGATCCATTTAAGGCCTTCCAGTTTATTAAGTTCAGACAAGAGCTCCGGCAGGCGCAGTTTACCGTAAAGATCTTCACCGTATCTGGTGGTATCCTGTGCAACAACTATCAGCTCTTTAACACCCTTATCAACTAATGCTTTGGCTTCGCCAAGCACTTGTTCAAACGGTTTGCTGACATAAGGTCCACGTAATTTGGGGATGATACAGTAAGAGCAGCAATTATCACAGCCTTCGGCAATTTTTAAATATGCCATATAATCAGGAGTTGTTAAAATACGCGGTGCCGGGATTGGCGGCGCCAGTTCTGCTTTTTTCAGAGACTCCAGCATAATGAACCGCTCTCCCTGAGTGACCCTTTGGATAACATAAGCAATATCTTCATAGCATTCAGTACCTATAACGGCATCTGCTTCAGGAATATTTTCTAAAAGTTCTTCTGCATAACGCTGCCCTAAGCAGCCGGTAATAATCAAATATTTACAGGTCCCTGTTGTTTTATACTCCCCCATTTGTAAAATAGTATTAATAGATTCTTCTTTGGCAGATTCTATAAAACCACAGGTATTTATAATAATCAAATCTGCTTCTGCAGGATCGTTAGTAATTGTTATCTGCTGTTCATGAATCAATCCCAACATTGTTTCAGAATCAACGAGATTCTTAGGACAGCCGAGACTTACTAAGCCTATTTTCACGTTTGTTCCTCCATCTATTTTACTGCAAATCTAGCCGACTGCAGCCATTTATTTGTTAAAATCTCCTGTTGTACCAGAGTATTATAAGCAGTATTAAGCCATAATTTTTCAGGCTGCTCAATATGATTGCCATTTAAACCATTGGATAGTAAAAACATATAACCTGTATTTTGCTCCAACGCAACTTTCTGCGGTGCCGATGACATTAAAAGCCAGTCTCTGAACATTTGTGCATCCTCATATTTTTTAGAAGCAGCATCAACGGCTACCCCATATAAGCTTACAGGAGTCCCTTCACTGGGAAAGACGATATATGCAGGAAAATCATTTTCCAAATATTTGAATACGTAGCTGCGCCGAGTAATAGCCAAGTCTGCATCACCAACAGTGGTCAGGCGAATTGGTGTGAAAGGAAAGCGGGAATATTGAGGAATTTGTCTGTTAAGACCTCTGAAATATGCCAGGCTTTTTTCCTCGCCTCGAACACTTGCAAAAGCAGCTAAAAAGTTACGCGTATTTGCCGAATCGGAAAGATTTTCCATAGCCACACGCACATTTTGAAGCTTAATGATATCCTGCCAACTCAAAATATTTTCCTGACCGTATTTTCTGGCATAACTTTGATTAACCAAAAAAACTACAGGGTCATAAAAGACACCGAACCATTGACTTTGTTCATCTTTAAAAACAGACGGTAATAAATCTCCAGCCTCACTTAAAATGGCATATAAACGCTGCTGTTTACTTAAAAGCTGCAGCTCATTATGCTCTAATAGATACAAATCAGGTAATTTTCCCTGTTCTCTTTCTTCCGGCAGTAATAGTTTTATCACAGCATTCCGATCAGAGTCATTATTATACTCGCTGATTAAAGCCTGTAGAAAACTGTTATCTAAATTAGAATATAATAATAATTCAGTTTTTCCATGCACCGCTATACTTGTTTCATTTTTGTCAGAATCAAAAATAAACCAGGCTATACATGCAAACATCAGAGCAATGATTAACAGTATTTTTTTTTGAGGCATCTTTAACCTCCTGTTTTACCGCCGTTTGTTAATTTTAGGGTTAAATGCAATTTTGCTGTGTCGTGCTTTTGGATTATGGGAAGGAGATATTTTCAGTAAACATTTCGCATCATCACCAATAAGGTCACCACGATTAGTCTGCTGTAAAGCTTCTTTAACCAACTGACGGTTTTTAGGATTTTTATATTGCATCAGAGCACGCTGCATCGCTTTATCATGAGGATTACGGGCAACAAAAACCTTTTTGCCAGTTTCAGGATTGATACCGGAATAATACATTGCTGTCGATGCGCTTCCTGGAGTTGGAATAAAATCCTGCACCTGTTCAGGCTGATGTCCGATATCCCTCAAAAATTCACTTAACTCAACTGCATCACGCAGAGTACAGCCGGGATGACTGGAGATAAAGTAAGGTACTAAAAACTGTTTGAGGCCTATTTCTTGATTTTTCTTATTAAAAGCACGCATAAATTTTAGATAAACAGATTTACCAGGCTTGCCCATATTAGCTAAGGCATGTTCTGCTACATGCTCTGGAGCAACTTTTAATTGCCCGCTGACATGGTAACGACATAATTCATCTAAGAAACGATCATTTTTGTCTGCCAGCAAATAATCGTAACGGATACCGGAACGAACGAATACTTTCTTTATTCCAGAAAGCGCACGAACTTTTTGAAGCAGTGCTATATAATCGCTGTGGTCAGTATCAAGATTAGGACATGGTTTTGGAAATAGACACTGCCTGTCGCGACAAACTCCTACTTTTAATTGCTTGGCACAGGAAGGATGTCTGAAATTGGCAGTCGGACCGCCAACATCATGTATATACCCCTTAAAATTTGGCAATTCAGTGATTTTTTTTGCTTCACGAATGATAGATTCATGACTGCGTGTCTGGATTATTCTTCCCTGATGAGAATGAATAGCACAGAAAGAACAACTGCCAAAACAGCCACGGCAACTGATCACACTAAACTGTACCTCTTCTATTGCAGGCACTCCTCCGTATTTTTCGTAAGACGGATGATAAGTACGCACATAATCCAAATCATAAATAGCATCCATTTCTTCCTGTGACAAAGGAAATGGCACTTGATTTTGAACAACGAATTTTTTGCCGTTCTTTTGGACAACAATCTTCCCGGAAAATGGATCAAGTTCTTTACTTTGTAGGTTATAAGCTTTAGCAAACGCTTCCCTATCTTTTAATATATCTTCTAATGAAGGTAATTCAATAAATTCATCTAACGCTTGCAAATCATCTGCTAAATAAGCTGTACCCCGCACATAATGGATATCTTCGATAATAGCTCCGCCAGCTAAATAGTCAGCAATTTCAACGATCTGCTTTTCACCCATACCATATATCAAAAGGTCGGCATTGCTTTCGACTAAGATGGAAGGCAAAATTTTATTTTCCCAATAATCAAAATGCGCAAATCTGCGCAAACTGGCTTCAATGCCTCCGATAATAACCGGCATTTCCGGCCATAAGCGTTTTATTTGCTGCGCGTAAACTACAGTAGCATGATCAGGGCGCTTCCCCATCTCGCCACCAGGTGTATATGCATCTTTTTTTCTTGGTTTTTTAGCCGCAGTATAGTGGCAAAGCATCGAATCAAGATTTCCACCTGAAATAAGCACTGCCAGACGAGGCTTGCCCAGCACATCAAAATTTTTCAGCTTGCGCCAATCTGGCTGACACAACAGTGCGACTTTATAACCCTGCGCTTCTAATACACGACAAATAACAGCCGGTCCAAAAGAAGGATGATCAACATAGGCATCGCCGCTGATAAACAAAAAATCTATTTGTTCCCAACCACGGGCATTGATATCTTCCTGGGAAATCGGCAAAAATTCTTTCATTAGGATTTATGGCCTCCGATATTATTTCTTATATTCTTTAATGACAACTCCATCAACTTTTTCAGCTGGAGCAGGCTTTCCGTTAACAGCAATCTGCATTGCCTTGATGTTGCCATATTTTACAATAATTTTTTTATCAGCAGAGAAGTTTTTTTCCTGATTGCTTACTAAAGTTCCTTCAAAAACTTTTTCTCCATCTACAGTAACTTCTACCCAGCATCTGTCATTACAAAACATATAGAGATTTAGATTGTTTTTATCAGGAACAGCTTGCTGCTTCTGCTGTACTTGCTTATTGTCAGCAGGCGTTTTCTGTGCTTTAGCAGCAGCCGCTTGTTCAGCGCGTTCTTTGGCTTTTTTTGCATCTGCTTCTATTTTTGCTTTTTCCTGCTCAGGTATTTCATTGCTTTTGGCAGTATCATCACTTAAAGCTGATTGTTTTGGTGTCACAATATTTTCCGGCTGATCACTGCTACTGAATAAGAAAATATAACCGGCAGCAGCAATTATAACTAACAACACAAATGACAGCAGATAAGTAAAAATATTCGAAGAATTTTTTTGCGGTTTTAGATGAGGAGCAACACTTATTTTAGAAGTTGTACGGATTTCAGCAGGTTTTATTTCTTCTGGATCAACACCTGCACAAGCAGCTTTGTAAAGCGTAACTAATTCTGGACCGTTGAGCCCCAGATAATTACCATAGGTGCGTATTATTCCTTTAGTAAAAACATCACCTGGAATTTTAGCGTAGTCACCTGTTTCAATAGCCGCTAGATAGATTTTTCGGATACTGGTAGCTTCTTCTACCTGCTCTAAAGAAAGTCCTTTATCAAGTCTGGTATTTTTTAGAATTTCTCCTATATTATCCATAAGCTTACCCTCCTCTATCATACTTTATTGCGCTGTAAAAAAACGTTCTTCTATTTCATGACGCGACATAATTAATTCGCGGGGTTTGCTGCCAACAGACTGACCTACGATACCAAGTTCTTCCATACAATCAACTAAGCGTGCAGCACGCGTATAACCAATTCTAAATTTACGCTGCAGCATTGAAGAAGATGCCTGACCAGTATCCATGACTAAACGGACTGCATCTTCAAAAAGTTCGTCACTCATCAGATCGTTGCCATTTTCAGATGCTGCGTTAGAACCTTTAGTATCACTTTCTAACACCTGCTGAGTAACTTCTTCTGAATATTCGACTGGTATGGATTGCTTCTTGATAAAATCAACAATCTTATTTAATTCTCCATCACTCACAAAAGCCCCTTGTACACGTACAGGTTTATTTGTACCGATAGGATAAAAAAGCATATCGCCTTTGCCCAATAGCTTTTCAGCACCGCCCATATCCAAAATAGTACGGGAATCGGTCTGTGAAGAAACAGCAAAAGCAATACGTGAAGGAATGTTTGCTTTTACAATTCCTGTGATAACATCAACAGACGGACGCTGAGTTGCCAAAATAAGATGGATACCAGCTGCGCGGGCTTTTTGAGCCAAACGCAGAATAGCATCTTCTACATCTACTTTAGCCACCATCATCAAATCTGCTAATTCGTCAATAATAATTACGATAAAGGGCATTTTTTCCGCGGCCTGTGCATTATAGCTATTGATTTCCCGCACATGATTATCAGCAAAAGCCTTGTAACGGCGTTCCATCTCGGCAACAGCCCAATGTAAAGCTGAAGCAGCTTTTTTGGAATCAGTAACAACAGGAGTCAGTAAATGCGGAATACCATTATAATTAGAAAGTTCAACAACCTTAGGGTCAACTAAAATCATTTTGACTTCTTCAGGACGGGCTTTGTATAAAATACCGGCAATGATCGTGTTGATACATACAGATTTACCGGAACCGGTAGAACCGGCAACAAGCATATGAGGCATTTTAGAAAGGTCTACCGTAATAATATTACCACTGATATCCTTGCCAAGACCTACACAAAGTTTTGACTCTGTTTTACGAACTAAATCGCAGTCGACTACCTCCCTGAAAAATACCGGATCATTTTTTCGGTTCGGGACTTCAATACCGATGGCAGCTTTGCCTGGTATCGGCGCCTCAATGCGAACACCTGAGGCGGCAAGTTTGAGCGCTATATCGTCTGCTAAGTTTACTACTGAACTTACTTTAACGCCAGGAGCAGGTTCCAGTTCAAATCTGGTGACGGAAGGACCGCGGGTAACAGCGACGACGCTGGCGCGAACGCGGAAATCTTCAAGTGTCTGTTCTAAAATAGCACATTGTTCTCTGATATCCTCTTCGGTATGCTTATCTTTGGAAACATACGGAGGATTAAGTAACTCCAAAGGTGGAAACAAGTATGTACTTGCTTCTGCTGCCGGCAGAGTTTCTGTTTTTACTTTTTCACTGACAGCCTTTTTAGGAGCCGGGCTGGCAGCAGAAATATTTTTATCAGCAGTATCAATGATCTTTATATCGCCAGGATTCTGATTTTTGTAAGGATTAAGAAAATCATGCTCTGGCATTTGTACTGCTGTTTCCTTTGGTTTATTAAAATCTATAATCGGCCTTGTAATAATATGAGGCTCATTTTTCTCAGCAACAGGAAATTCTTCGATAAATGGCTGTTCATCATCAAAAAACGCTTCTTCATCTTCAGCTTTACTTTCATTTTTGCCAACAGCTTTTCGAATGATCTGTTTAAACTGGCTTTCTTTTTTGATTCCTGAAGTAAAGCCTGCAAAATCATCACTGTTGTAAGGATTAACAGTGTTCAAAACTTCCATATTCTTAAAATCAGAAGTTTCAGCAGTAGTTTCATTATCTGAATTTTGATAAGTTACAATATTTTTAGCTTTTCTACCAGCTGTTTCTGCCGAAGCCTTTAAAGACAATTTCCCCGTTAATAAAACGCTGCAGATGATACCTGCAATCAAAATTATCAATGCTCCAGCTGTTCCTGACAGACGTCTTAATGCTAAAAGAAAAGCTCCGCCCAATAGACCGCCACCTTCTTTAAGCTGTTCAGGAACCAGCTCTTCCCCTACAGGTACAAAAACATGATGAGCTGTGCCTAAAAGGCACAGCATCAATAATGTTAGGGCTAATCCTTTTTTTGAAAAACCAATTCCCTTGTGGGAAAAAGAAAATCTGATACCAAGAACTATGCATGCGAGCGGAAACAAAAATGCCCCTTTACCTAAAGTATAGTTCATAACTTTATCTATAAAAGCACCTATTGTTCCTGTAGGAAGCCCAAAATAAGCTGCTGCTGCAAAACATCCTAACGCAAGCAAAAGAACGCCGCTTATTTCCAAACGACTGTTATTCTGTTGTTCCGTACGTTCTGCTTTGGTTCTTCTCAAATTAGGCACCTCATTTACAACATTAGATCTCCATTATAATAGGCAAAATCATCGGTCTTCTGCGTGTTTTTTCGTATAAAAATCTGCCAAGTGAATCGCGGACAGCAGATTTTATAACAGACCATTCAGAAACATTGCTCTGTTCGCATTTATCAAGAGCCTGCTGAACTTTCTCTTTAGCAGTTTCCATCAAGCCCTCTGCTTCACGCACATAAACAAAGCCGCGAGAAACTATATCCGGACCGGAAACTACAGTGCAGGTATCCTTATCGATAGTAACGACAACTATCATGATACCATCCTGGGACAGCTGTCTGCGGTCACGCAGAACGATATTGCCAACATCACCTACGCCGAGTCCGTCTACAAGTACTTTTCCGGAAGGAACGCGGCCATTGATACCAATACTATTGCGTGTCAATTCAATGATCGAACCGTTTTCGCCTACGACGATATTCTCGCGCGGCATACCCAGACTGCCTGCAAGCTGTGCATGCTTGATCAAATGCCTGTATTCGCCATGCACAGGAATGAAAAATTTAGGACGCACCAGATTGTGCATCATTTTGATTTCTTCCTGACTGGCATGACCTGAAACGTGTACACCATTGCTTTTTTCATAAATAACATCGGCACCAAGTTTATACAAGTGGTCTATTGTTCTGGAAACCAGCTTTTCATTGCCTGGAATAGGTGTTGCGGAAATAATAACAGTGTCTCCGGGAACAATATCAACTTTTTTATGATCGGACATAGCCATTCTTGTTAAAGCAGACATAGGCTCTCCCTGACTGCCGGTAGTAATGATAACTATCTTATCAGGAGTATAGTTGTTGCTCTCATCAATGTCGATCAGTACGCCTTCAGGTATTTTTAAATACCCTAATTCCATGGAAATATTTACTACATTTACCATGCTGCGCCCGATAACTGCTACTTTACGTTTATAACGAACAGCGCTGTCAACTACCTGCTGGATACGATGTACGTTTGACGAGAAGGTAGCGACAATAATACGGTTTTTGGCATAACGGAATTCATCATCAAAAGTCTGCCCGACTATTTTTTCACTTTGCGTATAACCGGGGCGTTCGGCATTGGTACTGTCAGCCATTAAAGCCAGTACACCCTGATCACCGAACTCTGCGAATTTATTAAATTCAGTTACCTGTCCATCTACAGGAGTCTGGTCAAATTTGAAATCACCGGTATGAATGATAATACCAATAGGAGTATGGATCGCCAATGCAACTGCATCTGGAATACTATGGTTGACACGTATAAATTCCACTTTGAAATTTCCTGCGTGAATTTTATCTCCAGGTTTGATAATTTTGCATGCTTCAGAGCTGACCCCGTTTTCTTTCAATCTTCCCTGAAGAATACCTAAAGTCAAAGCAGTTCCGTAAACAGGAGCGCCGATCTGTTTCATAACATACGGCAAAGCACCTATATGATCTTCGTGCCCATGAGTCAGGAAGATAGCTTTAACCTTGTCTTTGTTCTCCACTAAATAAGTAATATCAGGAATAACAAGATCGATTCCCAGCATATCATCTTCAGGGAACATCAAGCCGGCATCAACGAGAATTATATCGTCGCCATAACGGAATACCGTCATGTTCTTACCGATCTCCCCCAATCCGCCCAAGGGAATAATATTTAATTTACTTTGTATTTTACTCAAAAAAAATACACCTCCAAAATTTTTTTAATTTATTTCCGTACAAGTATTTAGACCTCTAGTAATAAAATCTATTAACCGCACACCTACTCTACGGTATATTATACATTAAATAATGCAGAAAAACAAATGTTTAATCAATTATCAATAAATTTTTATTGTAAAGATTCAGTGAACTGAACATAAAAAAACAAGCATACCTTAAAAGGTATGCTTGTTTGAAGCTCTTACAGATCCTCACCATGGTTTTCGATAGGACCTTTATTTTTATTCATGCGCTGCCAGAAGAAAGCAACTGCAAGAATTGCTACGCCAATAGCATCAGTAACAGCGCCAGGAATAATCATATTTAAGCCGCCAACAAAGAACAGCAGTCTTTGCAAAAAGCTGAGCTTGGACTGACAGAACCCAATCATGGCGACAGATACGCCCCACATGCCTATAATCGCCGTTGCACAGGCAAAAGTGATCGTAAATGGAGTTGCATCAATCATAAGCAGTTCAGGTGCCAGAACAAAAATATACGGAACGATAAAAGCCGCTATTGCCAATTTTGCTGCTGCAAAGCCTGTCTTCATTGGATCGGCACCGGAGATACCGGCACCAGCATAAGCAGCCAAAGCAACCGGAGGAGTTACGTCCGCAACGATACCAAAGTAGAAGGCAAACATATGCGCTGCCAAAACAGGAACATCCATCTGCACCAAAGCAGGAGCAGCAATTGTAGATGTAATAACATAGTTAGCAGTAGTCGGAACGCCCATACCAAGGATCAAAGACGTGATCATTGTAAAGAACATTGCCGGCAATAAGTGTCCACCTGCAAGATCAAGCAGTGCCGTAGCCAATTTAAGGCCAACGCCTGTTTTGGTTACAACACCGATAATGACTCCGGCTGTAGCACAGGCAATCAAAACACCGAGAACACCTTTAGAGCCTTCGATCAAGCCTTTGACTACATCACCAAAGCTGATACGTGTAGATTTTCTGAGGCAGGAACAGATCAGAGTAAGACCAATCGCCCACAAAGCAGCACGCATCGGCGTATAACCGGATACCAACAAGTAAACGATGATCGCCAGCGGTAAAATCAAATGGCCTTTTTCCATAAACAGTTTACCAAACTTAGGTAATTGATCACGCGGCGTCCCTTTAAGCCCAAACTTTTTAGCTTCATAATGTACGCCTATCCAAACACCAATGTAATATAACAGCGCCGGAATGACGGCAGCTTTAACAACTTCGATATAAGGGACGCCGACAAATTCAGCCATCAAGAATGCAGCCGCGCCCATAACAGGAGGCATCAGCTGTCCGCCAGTAGAAGCAGCAGCTTCTACCGCGCCTGCAAAAGCAGGACGATAACCTAATTTCTTCATCATCGGAATCGTAAAGGCGCCTGTACCGGCTACGTTAGCAACAGAGCTGCCTGATACTGTGCCCATCAACCCAGATGATAATACGGCAACCTTGGCAGGTCCGCCTGCGGCCCAGCCGGCAACAGCGTTAGCCAGGTCGATAAACAACTTGCCCAAACCCGTAGCTTCCAAATAGGAACCAAATAAGATAAAGAGATAAATAAATGTTGAAGATACGCCAAGTGGAGTACCAAAAATACCTTCTGTGGTAAAGAAAAGATGATCGAACATCTCCTGCACACCAACTCCGCGATGTGCCAGAATCCCCGGCATATACGGGCCGGCAAAAGCATAAAACATAAAAAACAGTGCAACTGTAAGCATCGGCCAGCCGACAACACGGCGAGCTGCTTCAAACAGAAGCAATGTACCGATAAAAGCAATACTGAAATCAAATTCAGTATTCATACCGGCTCTTAAAACAAGTTCATCGTAAAAAATTACGATATAAAGTGCACTGGCAACACTTAGAACAGCGAAAATAACATCAAGCGGATGCATTACAGATCTGGACCAGTTTTTCCTGCCAGGATACAGCAGATAAATCAAAGAAAATCCAAATGCCAAATGGATTGCTCTCTGTAAGTGTGCATCAAGTACACCGAAAGTTGCGGTATACAATTGAAAAACGGCGAAGGCAATACAGATAAAAGAAATTAATTTGTCCCACATTCCCGTTAAATTACGTTTGTCAGACTCTTTGTCAAATTTTTGCAGGACTTCTTCTGCTGACATAGTTGTTTTATCTTGTTCACTCATTCTGCCCTCTCCTCCCCTTTTGCAAAATTTAATTTAACCAATATTGATAACGTTTTTCTGCCTTGATTTCAACCAAGGTTCCTTGTCCATATAGATCGCAAAGATCATAGACTTTATTTTTATGTATAATACGAGGCTTTGCTTGTACGGCAGTTCTTAATTTTACAGTCTTATAAGGCCGATCCATTTTTAAGATAAACTTACCGTCAGGAGTATTAGTCAAAATTCCTTCTGCAGGTGAATATGGCAGTCCTACTCCCAGTGATTGATACCGAGTATGTGTCATAACCATATCATCTGCACCGTCAACTCTAAAAAATTCTTCCACCGTTGTCAGCTGGACCGAATGGGTAAATGCAATATTCCATTCTTCTCCTCTTTTTGCAGTAAAACATTGTTTTGGCAATCCATCTTCGGGATTAATAGAAACTACTAATTGGTTGGCATACCAAAACAATATTCCCAAACCAACTAATACAGTAACTGATATCAGAATCATTTTTTTAGAAAAAGACCGATTACCGGAAGTTCCCGGCAACCGGTCTCTCAGGTTCATCATATAAAATATTTAACTCTTATTTTTCTTTCAAGTATTTTTCTGCGCCCGGATTAACAGGAACAGACATACCGTCCAATGCGGTTGCTTTAGAAACTGCATTAGCTACAGAATGAGCTGCTTTCAAACGATCGAGATTGCTGAAAATAGCTTTGGTGATAGCATAGCCGGTATCAGCATCCATTTTATCAGTTACTGCCAACATAGCACGAACTGCGATTGCCTGAACGTCGGCTTCTTGATTCGGGTAAGTTTTGGCTGCAATAGTAAGTTTGGTATAGAAAGGATATTTTGCAATCAAAGCGTCAGCTTTATCGCTGTCAACCGGCAGTAAAACTACATGGTTTTGAGTCGCGATATCCTGAATAGCTGCGGTCGGATGGCCTGCAGTTACGAATGCAACGTCAACATTGCCGTCTTTTAATGCATTGGAAGCTTCTGCGAAAGAGAGGTATTGAACTTTAATATCATCATAAGTGATACCATAAGCTTCGAGTATCTGGCGGGCATTAGCTTCAGTACCGGAACCTGCGGCACCTACTGCAACGCGTTTGCCTTTAACATCATTAAGAGATTTAATACCGCTTTTATCCAAAGTCACGATTTGTATCGTTTCGGGATACAAAGTCGCCAAGCCCTGGATACTGGGGACTTTTTTATCTTTGAACATTTCTGAACCGTTAACAGCATAATAAGCGATGTCATTTTGTACAAAAGCGATATCGACTTTATCCTGCTGCAACAAGTTGATATTTGCTACAGATGCACCGGTGGATTGTGCTGAAGCATTAGCGCCGGGAACATTTTTATTCAAAATGTCAGCGATAGCGCCTCCCAATGGGAAATATGTACCAGCTGTACCGCCAGTAGCAATATTAATGAATTTTTGCGCAGCCGGTTTTTTCTCGTCCTTTTTGTCAGAACCACCGCCGCAGCCGGCTGCCATAGTAGCAAAGACCATGATCGCCATCAGAAAAGCTAAAAGTTTTTTCATAGGATCCCCTCCTCATTTTTGAGTGTACACAGTTGTATCATGAAAAATAAAAGCTCATTTTTCAAATGACTATGCCACTTTACTTACTTAGTTTAATTCGATAAATTTCTATAAAATCCTGCAAGTTAGAAGAAGCTCTATATTGTATACAATATACTTTATCTGTTTTTCTTAAATTTTTGCCGCTTTGCTAAAATTAAAAGAATATGGTATCATATATATCGTTATCAAATATTCAGAGGGCAATAAATTCCCTTGCCAATAAGAGAAAAGGATGTGTGTTTTATGAGTTCCGGAGCTTATACTCTCAAACTTTCACGTACGCTTTACAACGATACTTTCCGTGCCCAGCTGCTTGACGAAAATCAGCAGGTAATCGGCCATCTTCGTATCGTTCCAGGTGTCCCGCTTGACCGCAGCCTGGTCCCGGAAGACGCGCCCAGCGTTCCGGCTTATCTTTTGGTCATTGTCGATGACGCCGATATCAACAAGGATAATCTGATCGATTTTGAAGAACGTGCCAGTTATGCTTTACTAAAACGTTTTTCAACAGAAGCAATCAGTTTCCAGCATTGCCAATTCTATTATCCTTCACCTGCTTTCATTTTTGAACAGGCAGATGCACTTACTAATCCTGTTATGTGAAAAAATCCCTTCAACATTTTTGTTGAAGGGATTTTTTTATGCATTTTTGTTATTTTATTATCTTCAGATAAATTTGTCACTGCCTTCGGCGCTTTCCCCGTTTTTAAAGCTGCGGTATTTGTCATAAATTATCCGCATAGCCGTTGCAACGGCTTTTTTAGCACTGCCCTGATATTGACGTTCTAAAATATTCTGCAGCTCTTCGTGCCCATTGGAAAGATTGTAACCAATAAGGCACTGCGCAATATATTGCCGTGCCAGTTCAGTCGCCAGTGTGCAGTCTGCCTTTACGATAAGTCCGCTCTTCATATCTACAACCACAATCACGCCTATTACCTTATACATTTCCGCAGCTGTAATTCCTACCGGTAATTTTGCATACCCCGAAAAAAGTACTCTTTCATTACTTTGTTCGTTTAACATAAAAATCCTCCTGTTTTTTTACCGACAAGCTGCGGACGGAAACATTGATTGTTTTGACCTGCATTGCCGTCATATATTCTACTTTTTCTTTTATTTTGTGTTGGAACAATTTTGTTACTTCAAAAATCTTAACGCCGTAATACAATACGACATCGACATAAATGCTGATGCCTTTCGTTTCGGCACGCCTGCGCACTTTGATGCCTGTTACTTTATCAATGCCCATCATTTTTTCGGCGATGAGATTGATAATGTCATAAATAGCGTAATCGGAAATCAACAGCTTGCCATAATAGCTGAACGCCGGTCTGACGATCGAACGGTCTTCCCCGCTTTTCTTCCTTTGCTTGGAAAATAAATTATATGGTAAATCAGCAAAATAACCTGTAAAATGCGGCTTCAACTCGACAGTCGGTACCGGAACAATATGCTTGCCGTCGCGCAGCCGGGCCTGTTTCGCCTTTTTGATCTCCTGCTTGGACGCAATCTGCTGAATATAAACGGTCTTTTCAGGCTCAGGTAACTCCAAACGCTTAACTATTTTCTCTATCATATTGTCGGAAGTTGCCAAAATCAGAAGCCGCCGGACGTCATTACCTGCCAAAGCCTGACGCACTGCTTCTGCATGATCTTCTTCAGTAAAAATAGCGCGCTTGACCGCCTGTATTCTATTCGTTTCATTTTTAGCAGAAGTTCCGGCTAATATTTTGGTTCCTTTGATAAGTAATCCGTCATCAATAATAGCATCACAATTATTTTTATGGGCAATACCTATTGCTCGATGACTTTTACCAGTACCGCTGGGACCTACAAAAGCTACTACTTTCATAAAGGCCTCCGCAAATCCGACTTAAATTTATTGTTTATATTCTATCACATTTTTGACATTTGTATATAAAACTTCAAAAATTCCTAATTGCTCAGGAAAACGCCCGCTCACTCCGTGAAAATCTGAACCGCCAGAAACCAGCAAATCAAAATTCTGCGCCAGCTCCAGCCAGTATTTCTGCTCATTTATATCTGCGGAAGGATGATAGACTTCGATACCGTCAAATTTTACATTCTTCATCAAACAGTTCACCAGCGGCTTATCCTCCAACTCACTTGGATGCGCGAGCACCGCCAGGCCTCCTGACTGGTGCAGCAGCTCTACGGCCTCCTCCGGCGATAATTTAGGCTGCGGTTCATAACCGGGCCTGCCTCTCTTTAAAAGCACGTCAAAGGCTTCCTGCACCGTAGCAAAATACCCTTTGGCAACTAAAGCTTTAGCCACATGGGGACGTCCGACTGCTCTGTTGTCAGGATCACATTCGGACACCTCGACATAGTAGCCCAGAGCAGCTATTTTCTGAAGAATCTTCTGCAGCCTGAGTTCGCGCGCATGGCGCATTTCATGCATTTTCGTCAGCAAACGCTCATTACTGATATCAATATGATATCCTAAAATATGTACGCTGGCTTCACCGGCCTGAGTACCAAGCTCTACGCCTCTGATGATGCGGGGAGCGTTTTTTATATTTACAGCAGCGGCTTCTGCCTGAACAATGCCATTTACAGAATCATGATCAGTCAAAGCCAGTACGCCTATTTTAGCAGCTGCTGCCGCTTCTACCAGCTTTGCCGGAGTATAAGTTCCATCTGAACTTGTGCTATGAGTATGCAGATCTACTAACATTTTACATTTCCTGCGCCAGCTTAATCAAAGTGCTGACGCCAAATCCGGTACCACCCTTAACTTTAAAACCCGCAGTTTTAGCAGCGGTAGAAGTACCGCCGATATCAATATGGGCCCAGGGTATCCCTGCTTCGACAAATTCACCGATAAACAATCCGCCGCTGATACAGCTGGCTTCACGTCCGGCACTGTTGAGCAGGTCGGCAACATCACTTTTCAACGCTTCCTTGCATTCCGGCAGCGCAGGCAGCTGCCAGTAGCTTTCGCCTGCTTTTTTACCAGCTTCGATAAGCTGTCTGATCAAAACATCATCGTTGCCGACAACACCAGCTGTTTCTGTCCCCAAAGCAACAATAACGCCGCCAGTCAGCGTTGCTATATCAACTACCTTGGCTGCGCCCTGCTTGCAGGCGTACCAGACCGCATCCGCCAAGACCATACGTCCTTCGGCATCTGTTGAAATAACCTCGATCGTTTTACCGTTAGCTGCTTTTACAACATCTCCGGGACGCTGAGCGCTGCCGGAAGGCATATTTTCAGCACAGGCAATGATCCCCATCACATTGCAGGGTATTTTCAGTGCGGCAATAGCCCTTAACGCGCCTAAAACTGCACCAGCACCAGCCATATCGTCTTTCATCTCACCCATATTGTCACTGGGCTTGATCGAAATGCCTCCGCTGTCAAAAGTAATACCCTTACCGACATAAGCAGTATAAGGCGCAGCACCTGCTCCATTATATTTGATTGTAACCAGACACGGAGGATGGATAGAGCCCTGCCCTACAGCCAGTAAAGCATGCATGCCCATCGCTTCCATCATCGTTACGTCTAAAATTTCAAATTCCATATCATATTCCAGAGCCAATGCTTCTGCTTCTTCAGCCATAACGCTTGGAGTCACTAAATTGCCGGGCCGGTTGACCAGATCGCGTGTATAACAAACCGCATCTGCCACAACCTCAGCTTCTGCAAGCACCCGTTCAGCATCAAGAATACCGGAAATAATAGAAAAATCAAGTTCCGGTTTAGCTTCAGGTTTGCCCTTACATTCCGTAAATTGATACCCTCCCAAAACCAGCCCCTCTGCCAAAGCAGCTAAGTAATGGGCCCTTGCCGGATTAGAAAGAATCGGTGCCACAACAGCAGTCTGCTTTATTTTGGCAGCAATTAGAGCCCTGGCAGCACTGCCTGCAGCTTTACGTAGATTGTTCGGCTTGCATTCATCACCTTTGCCAAAGCCGGCAACAATAACTCTCTGCAACCTTCCATCCTGCGCTATAACAAGATCAGTCAAGCTTTCTGCTGCTGTCAAATCTTCATTTTTTTCAGCCAGCCCATTGATAGCCTGCACTATATTAGCTGGAATATTCATTTTTGTTAAGTACGGCAGACATTCCCTGCACAAAAACAAGGTAACAGACTCCGCATTGACTATACTTTCTTCTTCAAAACCATCTATCACTGATTTTACTAACTCTTTTGCTGTTTCCTGATCTAAATCCATAATACTGCTCCTTTATACTTTTTTATTTTTATCTGAAAGTTACACAGGTAGTCAACTCATCCAAATAGGTGTTGCCATTTGATTTCTGCAGATTCAAATCACTGACAACGACCTTCATTACACTATGACGCGTACCGCCTGTATAATGGCTGCCCAGAGAATGAATAGCATAGGGAATCTCGTTGGAGGAACCGAGATATAACATCACGTGTCCGTCCATATGCAGTGTAGAACCAGGAGTTAAACCTTTTATGACATTAGCACGCTGAGCACTGCTCATATTGCCCATTTTTTTATGAATACCAGCGCTTGTTTCCTGCTCGTCAGCATTGCGCGGCAGAAAAATACCTACTGTACGGTAAGCATTACTGATAAAACTGGAACAATCGACGCTTTGCTGCAGTCCGCCCCAACCGTATACAGAATCGTAAAATTTAAAAGCGCTGCGGATAATATTATTAGTCGTATAAGGCAGATAACCCTCGTGCAGCGAAGCATTGGCAGCCAAAACTACCTTCTCTTCCTGCAGCTTGCCCTCTTTAGTCCTGACAGGAACCTTCACCGTATAAGCAGATGCTTTTTTATCAGCCAGCTGCAAACGAGCGCCCTGCTGAAATAAAACCTGAGCTCCGTCCGCCTTTAATGTGTAATCCTTAGCAACTACGGTCAGAAAATTCTTAGGCTCCGCATAACGCAACCAGGTACTGCGGTCAGTTTCGGCAACATCAAATTTAGACAGCCAGCCACGGTAATTATACGCTTGCACATAATAAAAATAACCGTTAGTACTGGTATGCAAAATAGCGACAGCCTCGCCCGGATCCAAAGCGGTTTCCTGCAAAGCATCAAAATTACGGTCACTGGCATAAAAAAACAAACCTTCACCTGTCGGCAGATTACGCAGATTAGCACGCCTTACAGTAACGCCATAACGCACAGTGACCTCAGCCGGTATTGCCGCCGCATTAGTTTGCGAACGCAGAATATTTTTATAATTATCACTGACGAGCTTACCTTCCCGGTACAGTTCATCACTCAAATCTGTATGCGTATTGACATAAGCTGTTACCGTTTTACCGCTCAGAGTTTTAGGATAAGCGGCCATATCATAAACTGTCGGCGATGCGGCAATGATCTTTTTATTGAAAGCCTCAACGCCCGCCGCATTTAGCACTACTTTATCACCGTCGGCATTATGTTCCGTCCAGTAGGCCGGGCTGATAAATTTTTCATAAGCAGTAATACCTGCTGCCTCCACAGGTCCTTTAGGCATCAGCAATATCATCAGCGTCATACACAAAAATAAAATTTTTTTAATCACAAAAACTACCTCCTAAACCAATCTTCACAAATATTATTGCCGACAAGACCGGTATATTTGTCGGCATTCTCCGCGGCCTCATCCTGTTTGCTGAAGCTGACAGCTTTAAGCGTCTTATTTAATTCGATAATTATTAAATTCTGTACCGAGGGTAAAAATCCTGCCCCAAACACAGAAAAACTACCGTAGTTTTATAATAAAACTACGGTAGCAGCAAGCATTAAAAAGCTTCGTAAATGCCGTCCTGACGTTTTTTCTCTGCAGTTTTGGAAATATACGAACCAAAAATAACAGGGTAACCTTTACGTTCTACGATCGTCTTGATGTAGTCTCTATGTGGACAAGGCGGACGGTGATAATTGTCTGATACGACGCACGATGCTAAATGTACCACAACATCCCTGCGATCATCACCCCAGCGTTTAAGTTTACGGTTCAAATCTTCGATTTTTCCGGCTACACCAGCACCACAGCAGCCGCCGCAGGTAATCGTCATATATTTGGTATCGGCATCATAACCGGTAAATCTGCCGCTGCGCTCATAAAACGATTTCATGCAGGCATAACCAACGCATTTTTTCTGCACGATGTCACACTGAATTATCACTACTAATTTCGCCATTATTTTACAAGGCCGTATTCTTGGAGAACGGCGACCATTTTTGCTTTATTTGCCGGTTCCATCGGGGTCAGCGGCAGACGCGGCTGACCTGCATCAATGCCAGTAACGAGCGTTACCGCAGCTTTTACCGGGATAGGATTGGTTTCGATAAACATAGCGTTTGCCAACGGCACCATTCTGGCATTCAATTTTGCAGCTTCGCGTACGCGGCCGTCTTCATAAGCCTGCATAACGTCCTGCAAGATACCGCCGCCAATATTGCTGAGCACAGAAATAAGCCCGGTCGCGCCGACAGACATAAACGGAAGAATCAGTCCGTCGTCACCGCTGTAGATCGTAAACTCTTCCGGCAGAACCGAATAAAGCTCGGCAACCTGAGCAACATTGCCTGCAGCTTCTTTGATCGCAACAATATTCTCAAAATCAGCAGCCAGACGTGCTACTATTGCCGGAGAGATATTGGAAGCTGTACGTCCCGGAACATTATAAACAATGATAGGCAATCCTGTACTTTGCGCTACAGCTGCAAAATGCTGGTAAAACCCTTCCTGTGTCGGCTTGTTGTAATACGGACCAACTATCAAAGCGCCATCGACACCCATTGCCTCGGCCATTTTCGTCATTTTGACAGAATCAGCAGTGTTATTAGAACCTGTACCAGCAATAACAGGCACGCGTTTATTGATACGATTAACAACTACGCGGAACAATTCCAGTTTTTCCTCCGTACTCATAGTAGCAGCCTCGCCGGTAGAGCCTGCTACGACCAAGCCGTCAGAGCCATTATTGATAAGCCATTCAGCCAGATAAGCCGCCTTTTCATAATTGACGCTGCCATCAGCATTAAAAGGAGTGACCATAGCGGTCAAAAGTCTGCCAAAATAAGGATTTTTCATTACTTACACCTCGCTTATAATTTAAACGCTTTATGAAGCGCCGTCACAGCATCGATCAGATGTTCCTGTTTGATTATCGCGGAGATAGTCGTATCAGAATCCACAGTCTGCAGGATGCTTATTTTGCAGCCAGTAAGCGCTGCAACAAAATTAGCCATAACACCGGGGACGCCGCGCATCGCCGAACCGACAACCGAAACCTTGGCACAATCCTCGGTTAAAGTATATTCAAAATCTGTACCATTTAAAACTTTATTTGTATGTTCCACATCATCGGCAAAAACCGCAAACATAGCATTGCTCTCTGATAAATTCAAACAGCCGACGCTGATACCGGCATCAGCCAGATCCTCAAACAGCTTGCGGCCGCTGGCGATATCCTCAGGATTGAGCGCAACCCGGAACTGAGCCAGATCGGTCAGATGAGTTACACCGCTGGCCAGTCTGCGCTCATTGATAGAAGTATCCTCTTCCGTTTCTGCACAATCATTTGTAATGAGTGTGCCGGGAGCATCGCTGAACGTAGATTTTACAATCAGCGGTATATTTTTCTTCATTGCGATCTCTACTGCGCGCGGATGGATAACCTTTGCGCCCTGATGCGCCATTTGACAAACTTCGCCGTAGGAGATCTGCTTCAGTATCGAAGCCTCTTTTACCAAACGCGGATCCGCTGTCATAATGCCTTCGACATCAGTATAAATCTCGACACATTCAGCATGCAAAGCGGCGCCTATTGCAGCAGCCGTAGTATCACTGCCGCCGCGGCCCAAAGTAGTAAACTTGCCGTTATTTTCCGTCATGCCCTGAAACCCGCAGACAATAGGAATAACGCCTGATTCCAATAAATGATGCAAATTGCTGACATTGATATTTTTGATCCGTGCCGCACCAAACTGAGAATCCGTAATAATCCCGGCCTGACCGCCCGTAAGCGCCATAGCATTGATCCCGAATTTCTGCAGCGTCGCTGCCATAACGCAGGCTGCCATGATCTCGCCGCAGCACATCATCATATCCAGTTCGCGCACGTTGACTGAAAGATTCGTTTCCTTCAGTACCTTGATCAGGGTATCGGTAGCGTAAGGTTCTCCTTTGCGTCCCATCGCAGAAACAACTACAACCGGGGCAAAACCGCTGCGTACGGCTTTCTGCACCTTATCCTTAACAGCGATGCGCGCTTCCTGTGAAGCAACGGAAGTACCGCCGAACTTTTGCACTAAAATTTTCATGAACTGTGTCGCTCTCCTATCTTAGATCCAGCCGTTTTTGATCATCGTTTCGGCGATCTGTAAAGTATTCAGCGCAGCGCCTTTACGGATCTGATCGCCGACGACCCACATATTATAAGACTTCTCACAGGATTCGTCCCTGCGCAGACGTCCTACATAAACATCGTCTTTTTCGGAAGTATATAACGGCATCGGATATTCCTGCTTAGAAGGATCATCCTGAACAGTAACTCCCGGGAATTTTGCCAGCGCTTCGCGCATAACCCCCAGATCGACTTCTTTTTCCAGCTCGATATTTACAGACTCGGAATGACTGCGGTAAACAGGTACGCGGATCGTAGTAGCGGTGATCCGCATTTCATAATCCTCCATAATTTTTTTAGTTTCATTGACCATCTTCATTTCTTCCTTAGTATAAAGATTATCGCAGAAAACATCTATTTGAGGAATCAGATTAAAAGCAATAGGATAATGCTTCTCAGCGCTGGCGGAAGGAAGGATATTCGCAGTCATTTCCCTGCCCTCACTATGCTCCCGCACCTGAGCATCAAGCTCGTCGATACCTTCTTTGCCGGCACCGGAAACAGCCTGATAAGTAGACACGATGACACGCTTTATTTTTGCCAGGTCATAAATAGGTTTTAAAGCCATAACCATAATAATAGTAGAACAGTTTGGGTTAGCGATAATACCTTTATGCTTCAAAATAGCCTGCGGATTGACCTCCGGCACTACCAACGGTACCTCAGGGTCCATACGAAAAGCACTGGAATTATCAATGACCACCGCGCCGGCTTTCACAGCATGCGGAGCGAAATCTTTAGAAATGGAACCGCCTGCAAACAAAGCGATATCCATACCTTTAAAGGAATCGAAAGTAGCTTCTTCAACAGTGTAGGTTTTACCCATAAAAGCTATTTCTTTACCGGCGCTGCGTTTAGAAGCCAGCAGGCGTAATTCGGCAAACGGAAAGTTTCTTTCCTCGATAAGTTTCAAAAACTCGGCTCCTACCGCTCCGGTAGCGCCTAAAATAGCCACATTATATTTTTTCATCTGCTTCCCCTCCATAAATTTTATTATAACAGCTTATCCAAGCCATAAGTCAAACCAACTTTATCCATCATCTTGCGGCAGCCAAGCATCACACCGGGCATATAACATTCACGGTTGACCGGTTCGTTGCTGATGCGGAGAGTTTCGCCCTGACTTCCGAAAATGACCTCCTGAGAAGCAACATATCCGGGTAAACGCACGCTGTGGATCTTCATACCTTTATAATCAGCGCCGCGGGCACCTGCCAGCAGCTCTTTTTCTTCCGGATGTCCCTGGTGCATTTCCTGACGCACCTCGGCGATTTTCTGGGCTGTAATAACCGCAGTCCCTGAAGGAGCGTCAAGCTTTTTATCATGGTGACGTTCAATGATCTCAACATTAGGAAAATATTTTGCTGCCTCGCAGGCCAGCTTGATCATCAATATTGCCCCCAAAGCAAAATTAGGAGCGATCAGAATACCTGTATTATTAGCTTTAGCCAACTCGTCCAGCTCTGCCAGATCAGCCTCGCTGAAGCCTGTTGTACCAACGACTGCACGAACTCCTGCCGACAGCACTGTGCGCAGTGATGCCATTACTACATCAGGACGGGTAAAATCAACAACTACATCAGGCTTTACTACCATCAGTTTGGCTTTAAGATCAGTAGCTACTGCCATCTGATTACCGTTTTTGACCGGAATCATTTTATCGGCGCCGAAAGCATCGACTGCGGCAACAAGCTCCATATCCTCCTGTTCAAGAACAGTTTTCACGACCTCGCTGCCCATACGTCCCAAAGCGCCATTAACTAAAACCTTAATCATTAATTTCACACTCCTTATAAAAATCAAAAACCGTTGAGAGCAATACTCAACGGTCAACAGCATTGTTACATACAAATATAATCTGCATAGTTGAGATAGCCCTCCGCCTGTAAGGCGACAGTCCGGCGGTTTTTTACCGACGGCCCAGCATAACCGCATGGCTGCCGTTATACTTCGGCGGTTACCCTTTCCTTCGTTTCAGCGATCCCTCTCCGCGAAGTACTCTTGCTTTCCGCTCCTCTATCTAATAATATTCTATTGGATTTATTATATCTCTGCGCTATACACTTGTCAAACAAAAACGTTAAATTTCTTTAAAATATAACATTTTTTACTTTTTTTGTAACTAAAGGCGATTTAAGGCCTCTATCACGATTTAAAATCCGGGAAACAAATTTTTTCCCAAACTCCTCAAAGCTCCTCCAATCTCCTTCAATCTCCTCAATATTCCTCATTTGCTTTAATATTACCGCTAAGGTAGGATATAGATACAGGAACTTGCGCAAGTTTCGGAAAGGGTGTCCCAAATGTACAGCAAAATAAATGTAAAACAAAGTTTCTCGGACTTCATCTTATATATTTTCCCGTCCGTAGTTACAATGGTCCTGGTATCGTTCTATTCAGCGATCGACAGCTGGTTCCTGGCACAATACGTATCAACTAACGCCATGGCCGCTATCAATATCGTCTTGCCTTACTCAAACCTTATCTGGGGTCTGGCCGTCATGTTTACCTGTGGCTCCTGTGCCCTGGTCGGCATTAAGCTGGGCGAAGGCAAACGCAGCTTAGCCAATACCTACTTCACCTCAATGTTCTGGTTCCTGACGGGATTTACGGCAATTTTTGCAATCGTCGCTTACTTTAATATGGACCGTATTATTTATTCTCTGGGTTCTACAGCGCTGCTGTTTGAAGATTGTAAAACTTACCTTAAATATATGATTTTAGGTACGCCGATCCTGGCGGTCAAGCTGTTCCTCGAATATTATATCCGTCTGGACGGCAGACCTGCCTATTCTCTGGTAATGTCCTTAACAGGCTTTATCCTCAACATCATCTTAGACTATTATACGATCGTTGTTTTAGGCTGGGGTGTTTTCGGCGCCTCGATCTCTACGATCACCTCGATTGCCATCTCCACGCTGATGGGTCTGGTTTATTTTAAACTCTACGAAACAAACCTGAAATTTACCAAATTCCACTGGAACAAATGGTACTTTATCAAGTCCAGCTTCAACGGCGCCGGCGAAATGCTCACCGAGCTTTCCTCGGGTATCGTAACGATTTTCTTTAATATCGCCATTATCAAATTTGCCGGCGAGGATGGCGTTGCGGCTATGGCCGTCAACATCAACATCTTCTACTTCCTCATCAGCATCTATCTTGGTATAGCAACAGGCGCACAGCCGGTTATCAGCTATGCCTACGGCGCGCAAAACAAAAAACGCCTGGGCGAGATCATCGATCACTGTAAAAAAGCCATTCTTTTTGGCTCCCTGGCGGTCTTCACCTTAGCCCGTTTTTATGGCGCCAACATCATCTCCTGGTACATCGGCGATAACCAGCAGGTCATTGATTTAGCAGTACACGGTTTCAGGATGTTCTCCTACTGCTTTATCTTCCTGGGCTTCAATATCTTTATCGCCGGCTTCTATACCGCTATAGGTAACGGACTGATCGCAGGCATCATCTCGCTTCTGCGTTCGCTGATATTTGTACTGGCAGCCTTATTTACCCTGCCTTCACTGATAGGCATCAACGGTATCTGGCTCTCTGTACCTTTCGCAGAACTGGCAACAATGACGATTTCGATAGTCTTTTATCTGATGTTCGTCAACAGCTACTTTAAAAAAGTAACTTCATAACAACAGCGTTTAGCTAAAACAAGCCCTGCCTGTAAAGGCATGGCTTGTTTTATTATTGCAGTTACTATATTCTGTTTCCTTAGCGGTCAAAATAACAACGCCGCTTTGCATATCATTTCAGAGTTACCTGCCTGCGCAGCTCGTAAGGTAAAGCAACGTGCAGCGTCACCATCATTGCCGCAGTAACTGCCAGTATATACTTGGTTATTTGCTTTTACTTACCTGCAGCATTTTTAAAAGCAGGCGTACTTCTTCGGAACTGTAGCTTCCTGCAGCAGCTTCTGCAGCCCTTTCCTCTTCGTTTGGAAAAGTACCGCTGATGATGTCATCCAGCTTACACTTAAACAAATTGGCTGCCCGCATCAGCAGCCGCAGGTTTACAGCTACCCGCCCGTTTTCGATATTGCATAAATGTGTCTGGCTGACACCCAGCCGCTGAGACAGTTCCTGCTGACTGATCTTATGCAGCGTGCGCAGCAGCTTAATTTTGTTGCCGATGCCCTGTAAGCTTTTTTCATCGTACACTTTTTCACTTCCTGACTTTTAAGAATAATATCGACTTTATCCAATGGTTTTGAAATAAAACTTTATTATTTTTTGAAAATAGAAGCAAAATTTTTTACATAAGCAATATCGACTATCGTTATAGTACGTTTGTGCCACCCCGTAAGCCACTGCGGCTTGTTTGAGTAAAACTTTTTAAAAACTATAGTTTATCTGCAGGCCGCCGCTAAACCCTCTCCGTTTGCCAAAATGACCCTGCGCTCCTAAATCAAGCGTTATCTTACCAGTTTTAGAATGCTTCAGGCGTATACCCATTTCTACTATCCCACTGCTGCCCTTAAGTGACGGCGCCGCTAAATCAGCTCCTGCCACCGCCATATCCGCCGCACCGTCAAACTCATATTCCTAGGCTGCGCCACCGTAATAACTTACATGGGGCGCTGTTTGCCGGGTTACCCGGCAACCCAGCTGCAACCTTTTGCTGCTGACGCTGGCGGTAGTAACTTCGTCGCCTAAAACTTCAAAGTCCGAACCGGACTGATGGGCATAAAAATACCTGCCGTAGACATCAAGGCTGGTCTTTTTATTCAGTTCTATCATTTTGCCCAGTCCCACATGGGCACCGTAGTAGGTATTTTTGTCTTCATAACCACCAGACGCGCCATTATAGCTAAAACCGCCGAATCTGTTTTTGATGCTGCCTGCCCGCAGGCCCACTTCGCCATAAATGCCGCGGTGAGCGTCGTATCTGGCTACAATGCCGCCTCCATTATAAGTAGCATCGCCGTCGCCACGGACTGCTGCACCGTCTGTGCCTTCGTTATGTGTGCTGTAGTTGGAATGTCCGTTTTCAAAATAAATTCCAGTATGCCAATCGCCATTCTTCACTGATATTTTTTTAGCCACACCGGCAATAATATTATAGGTATGGGCATCCACAAACGAACCTGTGTTATAGCGTGAGGTGCTGCCGCCCATCATGGCAAAGCCGTAAGCCGCTCCAAAGTCTACAGCATTGGCTTTTATTGCGCCCAGCCCCTGGTTGACCAGCATATCACTGCCCTGACTTAACATGGACACACCGGCAACGCGGCTTTCGCCCAAAGCGCGGGCGTTAGCTGTGTCAGCTTCTTTCCCTGTTACGATAACCGCTATCGCGTCATTTAAGCCTGTTACCTCTTCAAAGTCATAGCTGATAAAAGTATTAGTGTTTTTCTTCAGCGTTGTCTGGTCTAAGCTGGTCGTATTGGTTATAACGCCGCTGTTGGCCTGCACCAGCGTTATCTGCTGGCCTACGCTCAGCCCACTGTCGGAGGCAACCAGCTTGACAGTAGTATCTGCCAGGTCACCCATAGCACCGTTAGTAATGGTTAGGGCATTGCCGTTATTGGCCAGAGCCGATACTCCTAAAACATCGATGTTTTTGATGGCTTTGACGCTGCCGCCGGTATTTTTGAAACTGACAGTATTACCTGTTTTAACGTTGCCATTGACAGAGTCGCCGCCATATATGGTCCTGTTAGACAAATCTACTGTACCGCTGATCGTAATGCTGTTATTAATTGCATCGCCGTAACCAGTATACCCGCCGTAAATATCGCCGCCGATACTGCCGCCTTCAATAACTATGCTGTTACTGTTAGCATTGCCCATACCTATAGAACCACCATAAACAGCACCACCGATACTGCTGCCGCCGGTGACCCTTACCTTGTTGCCATTAGCTGTACCAGAGCCAAAGGCTCCTGTTGAGGAAGAACCTCCTATGACCATATCCGCAACGTGCCCGCCGCTGATGGTTACTTCATTGTCATTGGCCGCCCCGGTAACTGCCGAACCTCCGTATACCGTGCCGGTATACGATGTTGCTGTGCTGTTTACTGTTCCGCTTACGATAACTTTATTACCGCTGGCACTGCCGGAAGTACTGCCATCGCCTTCTGCATAGCCGCCGTAAACAACGCCGCCCACAGTTCTGCCTGTGCCCAGCTCTACTGCATTGTTATCTGCGGAACCTGCCGCTGCTGTTGTACGGCCTCCGTACACTGATCCGCCGATAGTATGGTTTCCGGTAACGATTACTTTGTTCTCATCAGCGCTGCCTTTGGTTGAATAGCCGCCGATAACTACATCCCCTGCATTCCCTCTGACGGTGACTTCATTCTGGCTGGCATCGCCGGAATTACTGCCAGTCCCAATCGCATAACCGCCATAAACAGAGCTGCTGGCAGTACCTGTTTCTGTTATCTCAATCTTATTAGCCTGCGCGTTGCCGGCGACAGAGTACCCGCCTATAGCAGCAGCGGCACTGCCGCTGACGGTGATCGTATTACTGTTAGCAGTACCGGCATTGCTTCCACTACCATTGGCGTGACCGCCTGTCACCATGCCTGTTACCGTACCGTCGACAGCAACTGTATTGCCATCGGCGCTGCCATAAGCACTGATACCGCCGCGAATGGCACCGTTAAGCGTGCCGCCTGCAGTTACTAACACCTTATTGCCCTGCGCCATAGTGCCGGCAACCCCGGCTTTACCGGCAGCAAACCCTCCGGCTACGCTGTTGCCTACGGTAACAGTACCGCTGATAATGACCTGATTTTGGTTGGCCTGCGATATTCCGTCAGCAGCGCCGCCCGAAGAATTGCCGCCGTACATAAAATACGCATTGACAACAGCACCATTATCGATCGTTATCTTATTCTGATTGGCCGCCCCGGCATACGCATAACCGCCGTAGATTCTGGTGCCGTTACTGCTGCCGGTACCAGTTCCCAGCGTGACATTAGATTTTATTGCGATCTCATTACCATTGGCATCGCCTCCCCTGACGCCGCCTCCGTTTTGACTGCCGCCGCCATACAGCGTGTTAACCTTATCCATAGTCACTGCCGCAGAGCCGGTTTTACCCAATACAACTTTGTTACTGTTGGCATTGCCCTGGCCTGTCACTACACCGCCGAAAATTTGTTCCAAATTGATGGTGCTGCCGCTTTTAAGGCTTTCGATAGTAAGAGTGTTACCTGTAGCGTCGCCGATACCATTAGCGCTGGTATCACCGGTAGCAATGCCCCAAGTTCCGCCAACACGTCCGCCATAGGCGATATTGACGCTGGAATTTATTAGCGTGACCTTGTTGTTGGTCGCCGCGCCGCTGGCATTAGAACCATCTGTAAAAATTTCACCGCCAACAACTACATAACTTATTTCACTGTCTGTAATTTTTACTTCATTATTATCGGCAGTACCGGCGTTGGTATGCCCACCGACCACGTTGGAGGTAATAGTGCTGCCTGTTATAGTAACGACACTGTTTTTAGCATCGCCGGCCTCGGCACAGCCGCCGTATAAACTGCCGCTGCTTTTACTGTTTGTCAAGGTTATCTTATTACCATCGGCAACTCCGCTGCCTGCCCAACCGCCATAGATAGTGCTGTTGGCAAAAGGAGCGCTTGCATGCTTATAGCCGGTCACAAAAACGCTGTTGCCCGTAGCCGCACCGCCTGCCGAATAACCGCCATAAACCCCTTTGAGCCCGGTCGTGCCGCTGCTAATAAAAATATCGGCATTAGTCAGCGTTACCGCACCGTCTGTCGCAGCTGTAGTATCATCATACTTATAGCCAAACAGACTGGTATCGCTATACGTTGTATTATTGCCGCTGGCATTGCCTGTTGTTTCAGTGACCTGCGCCGCTCCCGCAACAGACATTCCTCCCTGATATACAAACGTCGTTGCCAATAATGTGTGGGCAATTGCCTTGCCCAATCTCCACCTGTTTTTCATTTTTCCTCAGCCTCCTGCATTAAGATTTTTATTTTGACACAGCCTGTAAGACAAGTTTTGGTTATTATTTTTAATCTATAGATTTATGTTTTATGAAATTTTGATTGAAATTCATTTGTATAAATAATACCTAAGTAATTATAGCACACTTGTACCCCCCCGCAAGACACGTTTGGTTTGTCTGGGTAAAACATCTTCGAGTCTTGCACAACGCATTACGCCAGTGGCTTTAAAACTGTCGGCGTCTGCGCTTTTTGCCAGTGTTTTGTACGTCCATTGGCACGATAACAAAAGACAGCCACAAAACGTATTTAGCCAGCGAGTCCCCACAAGCCCCTGTTAAACCAGCTGCCAGCAAATATAAATTACTGCTACCACAGCTTCTAAAAAGGCATAAAAAAACCAGCAGTCAATTAAGTCCGCTGGTTTAGTGTTTAGAATAACTATGAAAGATACCCCTATTAATTTTTAAGTCTTTACCAAATTAAATCATAACTGCTGCTAAAGTACAGAGAAAGGCTTTCCTCAAGACAAAGGGTTACCTAAAACTCCCAACGTATTCCTCCTTCAACACGATAAGGGGTTTTTACCTCGCCTCCAAAACTTTTTTCAATATCCACATAAAAATGAGTGTTTTTATTCAACAGCATATTAGCCCCAATACCAACTTCATACCAGGTACCACCCTGACTATCACGAAATGATAAACGGTCATCATTGCTGCGATCACGTAAAGTAATCTGATCGTCGCCGCAAAATTCGTGCAATAATGAAGCCTTAGCATAATAGCGGAAAGCTTTCTGGGTGTCTTTTTTTACTTCGCGGCTCAAAACAAAGCCTAAACGCCCTACCAAAGAATTCATGGCATCTGTTGTAACTTCAAAACCATTTTTGGTTGTATAAGAATCTCCCCATAAATGTCCATAGGTAAGTTGCGCCTGCGGTTCGATGTACCAGTTTGCATTATTTAGTGCCTGTTTACGGCCATATTCAGCACTGATACTGGCGGCCCAGTTTTTGCCGGTGCCGCTGTCAGCATATTTACCATAGGTTTCATGTTCATTACGCAAACGGCTTCCTTTTAGCACAAGGTCAAGGTAGTGCCCCTTGTCGCCCAACCAGGTGCCATACAGTGCCAGGCTGGTATTAGTGTTTTCGCCCTTGCCTTTGTTGTACGAGCTTTTACCTTCGTCGCGGCTTAGGGCAATACCCCGCCGCCAGACACCATTTTCGGCAGCCTGCCGCTGGTCATAGCCAATCTGTATCGAAGTCATATGATTGGTAAACCCATAATCTCCGCCGCGTGTATGTTTACTGCGGCTTACACGAGTCCAGGCCCCGCCGTCATCGTTAGCGTAGCGCAGCTCGCCCATACGTTTTAGCAGAGTGTCGTTTTCATTCCAATAGCGCCAACCGGCAAAAGCAGCTGCTAAAGCGGCTGCCGGCACCTTCGAGTCGTCAGTGATTATTTTATCATAGCCTGTTATCCACCAGTCACGGTTATTAGAGTTTACCCATTGTAGATTATCAAAATCATTTTGATCGACCAGTTTACTGTCAGCATCCGTATCTTCCTGAGCAGTCTGCAAAACAACAGGCTTGTATGAATACAATTGTGATACTTGGGTAGCACCGGGTTTAAACGTCACATCATCTGTTGCACGGGCAAATTTAAGATATTTCCCCTCTACCTGCGCCTCATTTTTAAAGGCATCATCGTCTACATAGATATTATGAGTCATCGGTCCGTTGCTGTTCTCGGCATGGATGAAGTCACCATAACGTGTATAGCTTACCGGCGTATTCAAATTTACAGTTTTACTGCCATTGGCATAGGTATAAACATTTCCGCTCAAGCTGCCGCCATGATAGATCTCGGTACCATCTTTGACTACTGTAACACCGTTATCGTTCAGTATATCTGTATTGATAAGAAAATCGCTGTTGTTGCCATGTAAAGTTTCGATAGACATTTTCTGATACGGGTTGGTATCTTTATAATAATGATCCTGGTGCGACAAGTCGATACGTCCGCCGTTAGCATACAGTTCGCGGAAATCACTGTCGCTGGTAACCTGCCACTCTGTTCCGGCAGCAGACGTGATATAGACATTACCATTGGCAGCGCCATGCAGATAGGAACCTTCTTTATCCATTACAAAATCAATATAGGAACTGCCATCAGTCGGCACAGAGCCTCCCATTGGTGCGATACCAGCCTCAGCACTGCGCAGCTCGATCTCGATTTCCACTTCATTCCAGTCGTTTATAGATATTTCAAGTGACAGGTTACTGTTATCGGTATACCCTTTACCGTCGGCGTACAGATCCCCGTCTATCTGCACCAGGTTTTGATTTCCTTCTGCATTGACTTTTATAAACCCGCCTTTGGAAGCGTGCAATGCCCGCACCAGCTTAAAATCACTGTCATTAGCACTGCGGTCTATCCTGATAGCAGTATTGCCGTTTAGGTTTGCCCGGCTTCTCGTATCTGCCATCCACACAGAATCATTGCTTTTTTGAGCCCAAACACCATAAGCATTACCATCGGCTTTTGCATTAACAGTCAAATCACCGTTAACGGTAATATCACCGCCGGCATTAGCCATGATGCCAACAGCTCTGCCACTTGTTGCTTCAGCATTGATCTTAAGCGCGCTATCAGCCGCAGTAGTTATTTTACCAGAATTGTCCCTGCCAAACTCAAACCCCGACGCTTCATAATGGCTGACAAGCCCCATAGCGTCGCCACCTGCAGTATTGGCATGCAAATTAACTGCCCCGCTGATATTGGTAGCGCCACCATTAAGTAAAGCATAAGCGTCATTATTTTGTGATTTGGCATGCAGCGTACTATTCGTATTTGCTAAAAAGTTAGTACTACTCTTCCGGTCGGTATAAACACCGGTCGCTGTTTTTACACCTTCCGCTTTAACTGTAGCGTTCGCACTGTTAAAGTTGATTGTACTGCCGTGATTATCGCCTGCAGTATTAACAACAGCAACAATACTGGTATTGCTGTTGTTACTGGTGGCATACAGTTCCGTACCATCAGCCTTAAAATGTACTACAGCACCATCAAAAGCAGTTATAGCTGTATTCTGATTACTGTTGCTGCCTTTGTTATGTATAAAGGTTTTATCGCCGGCAAAATTCAACTCTCTGCCGCTCGTACCATCTGCATCCACTATATAAACTATTTGTTTATCACCAGTATGCGTTCTATCAATATCGTTCAGTATACCTGGTGTATCTGTTAAAGTTATTGTCTGATCTACACTTGGCACAACTGCTGCTGATGCAGTCAATGGTAATTGTACGGCCTCCCCTGCATATACACAAGATAGCATCAGCAATGTACGCAGCCCCCTGTTTTTTAGCACCCTCTTTTTCATTTTACTAATCCCCCTTAGTTTTTTATTTACTCCAATAGCAAAACAACCCTCTTTAAAAACAAACAGACATTTCTTTTTGTTATTTTATTTGTTTACAGATTATTTAATTATACCATTCTATAATTTTAATTTCAAATTTGTTATTTTTAACATTCTGTCTTCTTAAATGTCTCTAAATTAAAATTAATGGCTCTAATATTCTTTATCTATCATTTTTATGATTATTTAGTTTTGTATTTTATAAAAAACAACCAAATTCAATGAAATATAATTCCTATACTATATCTGCACCTTATATTGAACATTCATTTTTATAACAATAACTATCTATCTTTTAATTAATACAAAATAAAACCATCTGCTACACCAGAGGTTAGTGTCTGGAAGTATAAAAATACCCATCATTTAAGATGGGTATTCTTTATTTGACTTTTGCTGCCTGCTGCTGGTATGTCGATGCAGCAGCAGCATTATCTTATGTAGTTTTCACAATGCCCTTAAATCTGGAGCATCATCCGGGTTTGGGGGTGTTTTTTACATTACAAAACAAGTTTTTTGTTTTTATTTTTGTAATTTGGTCATATTTAGCGCTTTTGGTGAAGATATATATAGTGAGAGGCCTAAAACAGTGCCTTACCAATTTTAAGAAAGGAGGAACTTGAAATGCGTATTTTAGAACCTGACGTTGTCAGCTTAAGCGAACTGCAAGAGCTGGCGGCACTGGCCCGTAACCGTATTTGCCGCTTATACCTGCACTGGACTGCAGGGCGCTATGGTGAGTTTTATGACGATTACCACCTTAATATTGACGCCGATGGTAATGTTTACCGTACTTGCTGTGCTTTGACAGACTATAAGCCCCATACCTGGCAGCGTAACACTGGCAGTATTGGCATTACCTTGTGCTGCGGGTTTAATGCGCAGGCCAACAATGGTTATGATGTCTGGCTGGGTTTATTTGCACCTACGCCGCAGCAGCTTGACAGCCTGGGGCGCGTTATAGCGGTGCTTGTGGATGCTTTGGCTTTACCTTTGAATGAGGATACGGTGCTTACTCACTGTGAGGCCGCTTTTATTGACGGCTACGGTCCTTTTAGCGGCGATACCGAGACACGCTGGGATTTGTGGTATTTGCGCGATCTACCCGGCGATGGGCTAATGAAGCCCGGTGGTTTTGTGCTGCGGGGCAAAGGCTTATGGTATTATGGGCAGCTGCACCAAGCGCGCCAACCACCAGTGCCTGATTTTTAGTATTACTAAAATTTACAGTAAAGGAGATGAGAATATGACCGTAAGTAAAAACCCTACTTCTTACAAGCTTTCTTTGGAAGTTGAAAACGGCGTGAACGCTATTGGCGCCATGCAGACTAAAAGCGCTTCCCTGGGCAGTGTGCGTTTGGAAGCAGAAGCCGACAAGTGCTACACAGTTGCCGAAGCTGTTGGCGACCTGATGAAGCACGAGATTGTAAATGTTTACGTTACTGAAAAGGCTGCTCTTGAAAACGCTGGTGAATAATGAACTTATATTAAAATTTTAAAGGAGAGAACACACATGGAAAAAACTTTGGAACTGGTTTTTAATAAAAGCGACGGTACTAAAAAAACTTTAAGTATCGCCGACCCCCGTGCAGACGTAACCCTAGCCGACGCTCAGGCTGCCGCTGCCAAAATCATTGAAGCCAACGTACTGACCAGTGGCGGCGAAGCCCTGGTCGAGTTTGTGGAAGCACGCATCAAAACTGTTACTGTTTCGGTACTGGCTTAAGGTTTATGGATACCAAAGAAATTTTCAGCGCCGTGGGCAACTTTGGTTTTCCCATGGTGCTGAGCTGGTATTTGCTGCTGCGAATGGAACAGCGGCTGGATAAACTTACCGATTGTTTGAACGAGCTGAGTAAGGCCCTGCTGCAAAACACCAGGGAACTTTAATAATGATTGTTTTTTTAAGATGAAGTGAAGGTTATCTTAAACACAAAAAAACACAGACCATTTGGTCTGTGTTTTTTCTAAAGTTAAATTAAACTATAGCTGTCCTACTTTACCCGTTTAGGCTTTGGTAGTACTGCCAAAACCGCCACCGCGAACAGCTTTGTCAATATCTGCATCTCCGTCTGCTACAAGATATTTATAAAAGATGCCTTGGGCCACACGCTCATTTTTGGCAAGCGCTACAGGTTCAGTCCCCATATTAAGCAACGCCAGCATGATATGGCCCTCGTTATCTGCATTATTATAATAATCGGCATCAATGATGCCCTGATTATTAACAAGAGAAATATGCTTTTTTACGGCGATGCTGGAACGGATATGCACTCCTAAATATTCGTCATCCTGCATATAGGCCTTGATACCAGTCGGTACCAGCTGCAATTTTCCTGGCAGCAGTTCTATATCTTCCGGCAGACAGATATCATAGCCTGCAGATTTCTGTGTTTTACGCTCCGGCATCGGAAACTCGACCGCAGCATATTTAGTGATTTTTTCAAAGCCTCTTACTTTCATAGTACACCTCGCTTATAAAAAATCCCGCCGAAGGAATCAGCGGGATCTTAAATTTCTTGCTTATTTTTCCAAACCGTTAGCCAAAACAGCTTTGCGGGAAAGGTTGATGCGGCCTTTTTGGTCGATCTCGGTTACTTTGACAACGATTTCATCGCCAACAGAAACCACATCTTCAACCTTGCCTACACGTTCGGTAGAAAGTTGGGAAATATGGACCAGACCCTCTTTACCCGGCAGGATCTCGACAAAAGCGCCGAAATTCATAAGGCGGGTAACTTTACCGGTATAAACTTTGCCAACTTCAGCATCAGCAACGATACCGTGGATCATATCAATAGCTTTAGCAGCAGACTCGCTGTTTACTGCAGCGATGAAAACCTTACCGCTGTCGTCGATATCGATTTTAGCACCGGTTTCTTCAACGATCTTTTTGATCATTTTGCCGCCGGGGCCGATTACTTTGCTGATTTTTTCAGGATCTACGCTGATCGTAGTGATTTTCGGAGCATATTGAGACAGCTCTTTGCGCGGTTCGGAAATGCATTCCATCATGATACCCATGATATGATCGCGGCCGCGTTTAGCCTGTGCCAAAGCCTGGGTGAAGATATCTTTATTGATACCGTCGATTTTGATATCCATCTGGATTGCAGTGATACCTTTATCAGTACCGGCAACTTTAAAGTCCATATCGCCCAAAGCATCTTCCAGACCCTGGATATCGGTGAGGATAGTGAAATATTCGCCGTCCTTGACCAGACCCATGGCTACGCCTGCTACAGGTGCTTTAATAGGTACGCCTGCATCCATCAAAGACAGGGTGCTGGCGCAGACGCTGCCCATAGAGGAAGAACCGTTAGATTCCAGAGTTTCGGAAACCAGACGGATAGCATACGGGAATTCGTCTTCGGAAGGAATGACCGGCAGTAAAGCACGTTCTGCCAAAGCGCCGTGACCGATCTCACGACGTCCGGGACTGCGCATGGGTTTGGTTTCACCAACGCTGTACGGCGGGAAATTATAATGATGGATATAACGTTTAGTATCTTCTACTCCCAAACCGTCAAGGATCTGTGCTTCACGCAGCGGAGCGAGTGCCAGAACGTTGAGGATCTGAGTTTGGCCGCGGGTAAAGAGCGCACTGCCATGCGGACGTGCAAGCAGGCCTACTTCGCAGGTAACAGGACGTACTTCATCCAGCTGACGTCCGTCAGGACGGATCTTATCAACGGAAATAGTACGACGAACGATCTTTTTCACCAGCTTTTGCGTGATGTAAGCTACGTCTTTTGCATTATCAGGATATTTTTCAATGAAAACTTCTGCGATTTCAGCTTTTACCTTAGCAACGTTTTCTTCACGCTCTAATTTATTAGCATCCATCAAAGCTTCTTTCAGTTTATCTGCGCCATAGGCTTCGATCTCGGCAGCGATTTCAGCAGGAGGTTCATAAACAGGAACTTCCATTTTAGTTTTACCGACTTCAGCCATGATTTTTTCCTGGAAGGCTACCAGCTCTTTAATAACGCCGTGGGCAAACCAGATAGCGTCAAGCATTGTTTCTTCAGAAACTTCTTTCGCACCGGCCTCAACCATCAAAATAGCGTCTTTAGTACCGGCAACAGCCAGGTTCAGCAGGCTGACCTTAGCCTGTTCCACAGTAGGATTGATAACAAATTCACCATCGACAAGACCAACGCGTACACCTGCGATTGGGCCTTCGAAGGGGATATCGGAAATAGATAAAGCGCAGGAAGCGCCGATCATTGCCGGCATATCCGGAGCATTATCAGGGTCAACAGATACAGCAGTAGCTACTATCTGCACATCATTATGATACCCGTCAGGGAACATCGGACGGATCGGACGGTCGATCAGACGGCTGGTCAAAATGGCCTGCTCGCCGGGACGACCTTCACGTTTGATAAAGCCGCCGGGGATTTTACCGACAGCGTACATTTTTTCTTCAAAATCTACAGTCAACGGAAAGAAGTCTACTCCTTCCCTGGGTGTTTTTGTACCAGTTACCGCAACAACTACTGCGGTATCGCCATAACGAACCAATACGGCTCCATTTGCCTGCTTAGCGATCTTACCGATTTCCATGGTAAGCGTTCTGCCGCCAAGCTCCATACTGTAAGTATGCATTCTTCTGCCTCCTCTAAGTTTTCACAATTTAGGTTACCTGATTGTATTCGCCATAAATTGCGTTTCTCCTTTTACTTTTTTAAATTTTCTTAAAAAATCTTTACTGTAACTCCCTGCTTTTTCTGTAGACAAAACTATATAAAAAAGCACAGGCACTAAGCCTGCGCTTTTAAGCAGTTTGCTTCAGATCATCTTTCCCGCTAATATTTCTCGATAATCCTGATAGTTTTCTTCCAGCAGTCTGGGAGTATCCAGGCCATAAGGGCATTTTGCCTCACATTTACCGCAGTGCAGGCAGTCTTCGATCTTTTTCATCATAGCCTGGGCCTTGTCAGTAAGCTGCGCTGCCTGCGGTGCTCTCCTGATCATCAGCGACATTCTGGCACAGGAATTGATCTCTATTCCCACCGGACAAGGCATACAATAGCCGCAGCCACGGCAGAAACTGCCGATCAGCTCCTGCCGGTCTTTATTGATTACTGTCTGCAGCTCTGCTGTCAGAAGCGGTGGGCAGTCGATATAGTTCAAAAATTCATCCAGTTCATTTTCACGCTGCACACCCCAAATAGGCAGTACATGATCAAATTGCGCCAAATAAGCATAAGCGGCTGCAGAATTATTTATCAGCCCTCCCGCCAGTGCCTTCATGGCAATAAAGCCCATGCCGTGAGCAGCACATGCACGGACAAGCTCCAGTTCCTTCTCAGTCGTCAGATAACTGAAAGGAAACTGCAGCGTTGCATACAAGTCAGATTCTATGGCCTCGCCGGCTACTGCCAAACGATGGTTAGTAATGCCGATGAAACGGATCTTCCCCTGTTCCCTGGCCTGCTGCATCGCTTCATACAAGCCGCTGCCGTCACCCGGTTTAGGGCAAAAGGCAGGATTATGAAATTGATAAATATCTATATAATCAGTTTGCAGCAGGCGCAGACTGGTTTCCAGGTCATTCCAGAATCCTGCTGCTGTAACAGACGGTGTTTTAGTCGCAATAAATACCTGCTCGCGGATACCCTTTAGCGCGACTCCAAGCTTTGCTTCACTGTCCGTATAACTACGGGCCGTATCAAAAAAATTTATACCTCGTTCAAACGCCCTGCGCACCAATTTTACTGCGTCGTCCTGCGGGATCCTCTGGATCGGCAGTGCGCCAAAACCGTTTTTATTGACAGTGATCCCTGTTTTGCCCAAGCTAACTTCAGTCATCGTAACGCCCCATTTCTCACTCGATTTCTACTACAAATATAGCATAGAAATAAATAAAAGTCGAACAAAGCGCCGCAGCTCTATGTTCGACTTCACTTTTGAACCAGCTTTAGATATGCTGAGTTTTAGTAAAAATATTTTTATTAGCTTCGATACTTTGGCTGCTGCCCACAACACACAAATACTTCTCGCTTAGTGTATCCCTGATCAGCGGCGCCAGCTTCTGCAGGTCGGCATTCGTCAAGTCTATGATCTCACTGCGCATTTGCTGCCGCATTGCCGTATCTACCTGTTTTAGATGATAAACTCCAGCCTGCTCCAAACGCATGGAGTTGGTCAGAGGCGTATCCAGAACGCTGATCGTGCCGATGATGTATTTTGTCAGCTCACGTTCCGAGAGCTCCAGTTTTTCGAGCCAGGACGGCATATCATAATATGCCTGCAGCGATTCTTTCAGCTTCGGATCACGGTAGGAAGCAAAAAACATGGTCCCGTTACGGTCAAAACGCGCCGTCGCACCGTAAGCGCCGCCCTGTACCCTGATTTTAGTCCACAGATATTCGTAACGCAGGATAGTTTCCAGTACCTTCATTGCGCCGTGGAACTGATAGCCAAATTTGTGAAAATCACCGCCGGCAGCAACATATTGTACCTTGCCGGGTGTCATGATTCCTTCATTTTCTCCCGGAGCCTCTAAAAACTGCGGTGTTTTACCGGCAACAGCTGACTGCGGCAGTAAAGCTGCAAAATTCAGAGCCTGCTCTAAAACCACCATCCGTTCGCTTTCTTCACAGGAATAAGCCAGAAGATATTTGCTGCTTTCAAAGAAAATACCCAACAGATGCCTTAATTTTGCTAAGGTATCCTCTGCCCTGCCAGCAAAGTCGGCTGACAGCTCTTTTAAAAATTCGTAATAGCTGAATTGATCCTGTTCATTGACTCGGGCTGCCGTTGAAAAATATGAAGCCAGACGGGTACAGGCTACAGTCTGCCCACGAGAAAAGAAGCTGCTGTCCCAATCTGTTTTTACTTCGTCTAAAATTTCCTGCAGCCGTTTGGCGTCGTCTATTTTACTGCCAAGCGCAACTGCCTGCAGAATGTCGAACAATTTATCCAGATTAGCTGTCAGCGCTTTAGCCTGAACGGTGAACTTGATCGTATAATCGTTAGCGTCGTCGGCAGCTGAGTAAGCATGCATCTGGAAAGAAATACCACCGGTATATTTGTTAGAGGCCGTGGCCAGCTCCTGATAGGTATACTTGTCGGTATTAAATTTTCCAAGCACATCACTGAGCAGATAACAGTAAGGCAACAGGTCTTTATCAATACCTGTCAGATCAAAATACCAGTTCAGATAAGCTATTTTATTGGTAAAAGCCGGTACATATAAGATATCGTTTGTTCCCAGCTGTTTCAAAACAGTTTCTGTAACTTCTACTTCACGTCTGATATCGCTGCGTTCCAACAGCGGGATCGTTTCCAGCGCCTCGGCAGTATCAGCTGCAGCCTGGCGTTTGTGCAGTTCGCTGCACAGTTCAATATTTTGGGCGATAGTTTCAGTATCCATCGACGCTTTGAGCGCAGCCATTTTTTCTGCCAGTACTTCCTGCTCCCGTTCCTCTTTCCCCTGCTCAGGATTCAGAGTCACTATAACCTTATGGGTATTGTCCAGCAGATAATTTTCAATCAGCTGCTCATAATAACGTGTTTTGATACCTTCGCGCAGCTGCTGTAAAGCCTCAGTATAGCGCAGACCTGCTAAAGGATCTCCGTCATACAGCCAGGAATCCATCACGCTGATACCATAAATCAAGCCTTTGGGATAAGCGCCGAAATCAGCTTCCCGCAGCTTAAATTCCAAATAATTGAGATGTGCCTCTAACAGCTCTTTATCGATGCCGTTGATCGTCAGCTGCTGCAGCGTGTGATAAATAATACTGATAAATTTATCGCGCTGTTCCGGTTTGGAACCGGCGGCTTTAATCGAAAAGATCGGCTGGCGGTAGCTTCCGGCATAAGAGCCGCTAATGTCTTTGGCAACACCGGATTGCAGCAACGCCAGACGCAGCGGTGCCGAATTGCCTTCCAGCAGAACACTTTCCAATACTCTTAATGCCATCGAGGTTTTAACATCACGTGCATCACCAGTAACTATATGCAGTTCGTGATAAGTTTTATCTTCGGTAGCTTCGTCAGCTCCAACCGGATAAGTGCCAAGAACTTCCTGCGTTCTGGCAAAAGCATTCTGCAGAGGTATTTCCGAGTTCACTGCGCCGGTGCGTTTAAAGCCGCTCAAATATTCGTCGTTCAGATACTGCAGTGTTGTTTCGATCTCCATATCGCCATACAGATAAATAAATGAATTTTCAGGGCTGTAATAAGTGGTATGGAAATGCTCGAAAGCTTCCTGAGTCAATTCTGGGATAGCATCCGGATGGCCGCCTGATTCAAAGCTGTACGGCGTGTCGGGGAACAATGCCTTCATTGCCTCATAGTCAAGCAAAGCATCAGCAGAAGAAAATACGCCCTTCATTTCATTATAGACGACCCCGTTATAGCTCAAAGCATCCGTCGGTGCCTCAATATTATAATGCCAGCCCTCCTGGCGCAGGGTATAGGGATTTTCATAAATCAGCGGATAAAAAACAGCGTCCAGATAAACATCCATCAGATTTTGAAAATCTTTGGCGTTGCGGCTGGCAACCGGATACATAGTCTTATCAGGATAAGTCATTGCGTTCAGAAAAGTATTCATTGAACCTTTAACCAGTTCTACAAATGGCTCTTTTAAGCGATACTTGCGCGAACCGCACAACACTGAATGCTCTAAAATATGCGCCACACCTGTATCATCATACGGTGGCGTCCTGAAGCTGATCGAAAAAACCTTATTATCATCATTGTTACCTAAATATAAAAGTCTGGCACCGCTGTAAGTGTGCTCCATCACATATGCTTCTGACTGGATCTCGTCGATATAAGCAGCCTGGCTGATCACAAAGCCGCTGTATTGTTTATTTACGTCTAATTTCATTTTTGCCTCCGAATATTTAACATTTGTCATTATTTTATCACAAATCGTCCACACCAAATAAAAAATCTTTGTGACAACTTGTCAAAATAAAATATTTTCTTTATAATAAACTTAGCGACGTTAGATTGACGTTTCTTTGATGTCATATTTTTTAGGAGGAGCAATTATGGACCAAACTCGTTTTACTCTGCGTATTCATCCCCTGATTATGAAAAAATTAAAAGTAATTGCTGATCACAACGGCCGTTCTGTCAACAAAGAGATTGAACAGATCTTGAAGTGGATCATCGACGATTTTGAAAATAAATGCGGTAAAATACGTACTGAAGAACTGGATCTGATCGACCACCCTGAAAAAAAAGCTAAAATCGAGCCTGTTAAAGACCGCCCGATGGATATGCTTTTTAAACTGTAAGTCCACAAACTAAAACGCGCATCTGCATTGCAGGTGCGCGTTTTCATTTTATTATTTAAAGTAGTTGACACCGGAAACAAAGATTTTCTGATCTTTATTGCCGGTAATATTGCGATACAGACCATCTACAAAGCGTTCACTGTGGCACATTTTACCGAAAACGCGTCCGTCGGGACTGGTAATGCCTTCGATTGCATACAGCGAACCATTGGGGTTATAGGGCATTTCCATAGTAGGAACTCCCTGTGGGTCTACATACTGCGTTGCGACCTGTCCGTTTTTGAACAGCTCTTTGATAACAGATTCAGGCGCATAGAAACGGCCTTCACCATGAGATACTGCTACCGCATGGATATCACCGGGTTCTACTTCGCTCAGCCATGGAGATTTATTGGAAACGATACGGGTGTCGACGATCTGCGATACATGACGGCCAATATTATTAAAGGTCAGTGTCGGAGATTCTGTTTCCAGATCTCTGATTTCACCATAAGGCAGCAAACCTAATTTTACCAGTGCCTGGAAACCATTGCAGATGCCAAGCATTAAGCCGTCACGTTCATTCAGAAATTCAGTTACCGCTTCTTTGATCCTGGGATTACGGAACATGGTAGCGATAAACTTACCGCTGCCGTCCGGCTCGTCACCGGCACTGAACCCGCCCGGCAGCATAACGATCTGAGAATTTTTGATCATGCTGACCATCTTTTCTACTGACTCATCAATAGCCTGGGCAGTAAGATTGCGAATGATAAATACGTCTGCAACCGCACCGGCTTCTTCAAAAGCTCTGGCACTGTCATATTCGCAGTTTTGTCCCGGGAATACCGGAATAAAGACCCGCGGTTTTGCTAAGGTCACAGGAGCTGTCAGCGGCAAATCAGCTCTATATAACGGCTGATTTAATTCACCTTGAGCTTTTTCTTCGATTTTATAGGGGAAAATTTCCTGCAGCGGTTCCAGATATGCTTCCTGAGCCGCGTCAAGCCTGATAGCGGTATCGTTGATGGAGATAAACTGTTCTGCTGTCAGATGACCCAGAAGCATACAGTCCAGACCGTCAAACAATTCTTCGATACTGGTTCCGTCTGCCAGTTCCAGCACCATACCACCAGGCTGCAGCGTAAATAAACGCTCAGTATCCTGGAACGGTTTAATGAATTCAAAACCCAGCTGATTGCCAAGGCACATAGTAGTAACGGCAGCGGCAATACCGCCTTCTTTTACAGCAGCAGCGGCAAGCACCTTACCTGCCAGAACCGCTTTATGTACAGCACGCATATTTTTACGCAACGCTGCAAAATCCAAAACTTCAGCATTATCGCGCGGACAGGACAGGAATACCACTTTATGACCAGCTGCTTTAAATTCTGCAGAAACAGCTTTTTCTCCATCGATAACATCAACAGCAAAAGAAACAAGTGTCGGCGGCACTGTTTTATCCATAAAAGTACCAGACATACTGTCTTTACCGCCAATAGCCGGCAAATCAAGCGCGTCTAAAGCTGTAAAAGCACCTAAAAGAGCGCTGAACGGCTGTCCCCAAACTTCAGTATTATTAAGCTTGGGGAAATATTCCTGCAAAGTCAGACGCAGTTTATCAGGGTCAGCACCCAGGCATACTGCACGCACAACAGACTCAACTACTGCATACATTGCGCCGTGGAACGGGCTCCAGCACGCAACATCAGGATGATAGCCGCAGGCCATGACCGAAGCGGCAGTAGTCGTGCCATTGAGAACCGGTAATCGGCAAACCATACCTTCGCTCGGCGTAAATTGTGTTTTTCCGCCGAATGGCATCAATACCGTGCCGCGGCCAATAGTGCTGTCAAAACGTTCGGAAAGTCCTTTCTGACTGCAGACATTTAAACGGTTTAAATTTCCCAGCCAGGCTTGTTCCAGAGAAGCAGCTTTATTAACACATTCAGGTACTTTATCAAAAGCATTTTCGCCTTCAGCAGCTTTAACTGTGATATTAGTATGCTGCGCTACACCATTGGTATCGAGGAATGCCCGTGCCAAATCAACGATTTTTTCTCCGCGCCAGTACATAACCAGACGTGGGTTATCAGAAACCTCAGCTACAACTGTGGCTTCTAGGTTTTCTTTATCAGCATGTTTAATAAAATCATCAAGATCTTTGGCTTCAATTACGACGGCCATACGTTCCTGCGATTCAGAAATCGCCAGTTCCGTACCGTCAAGCCCTTCATATTTTTTAGGAACTTTATCAAGATTTACGACCAGACCGTCAGTCAGTTCACCAATAGCAACGGAAACGCCGCCTGCACCGAAGTCATTACAGCGCTTAATCATCGCCGTAACAGCATGGTTGCGGAACAAACGCTGGATTTTACGTTCTGTAGGAGGATTACCTTTCTGGACCTCAGCACCACAGGAAAGCAGCGAATCTACAGTATGTTCTTTAGACGAACCGGTTGCGCCGCCACAGCCATCACGTCCGGTACGGCCGCCCAGTAATACGATCAGATCGCCTGCAGACGGACGTTCACGACGTACAGTATCACGCGGAGCAGCGCCAATAACAGCGCCGATTTCCATTCGTTTAGCAACAAACTTATCATGATAATATTCCTGTACATGACCGGTTGCCAGACCTATCTGATTACCATAAGAACTGTAACCGGCAGCAGCACCGACAGTTATTTTTCTTTGAGGTAATTTACCTGACAGAGTTGCTTCGATCGGTACGCGCGGATCAGCAGAACCGGTAACGCGCATAGCCTGATAAACATAGGAACGTCCTGAAAGCGGATCGCGGATCGCACCTCCCAAACAGGTAGCTGCGCCGCCAAATGGCTCAATTTCCGTAGGATGATTATGCGTTTCATTTTTAAACATAACTAGCCATTCTTCTGTTTTACCGTCTATTTCTACCGGAACAACGATCGAGCAGGCATTGATCTCTTCAGAAACGTCCAAATCGTCAAGTTTACCTTCCGAACGCAGTTTTTTCATACCGATAACAGCGATATCCATCAATGTTACCGGGCGCTCGGTATCCTCTCCGTAAACAGCGTCACGGGTAGCCATATACTTATCGAAAGCCGCTTGAATAGGTTTATTATACTCACCGGCTTCAATTTCAACATCTTCTATCTGCGTCATAAAAGTCGTATGACGGCAGTGATCGGACCAATAAGTATCAAGTACTTTTATTTCGGTAATAGTAGGTTCACGGTGTTCTTCATTAAAATATTTCTGACACCACATCATATCTTCCAAGCTCATTGCCAGACCCATTTCCTGGCGCAGCGCTTCCATTTCATCGCTGTTCTTGGTCAAAAAACCGGCAACCGACTTGATCCTGGCAGGTTCTTCACAGGTTGCGATCAAAGTGGCAGGTTTCTCCCACTCTGCTTCTCTTGCTTCAACAGGATTTATACAGTAGCTTTTGATTTTAGCGAGTTCTGCTTCGGTCAAATTTCCTTCTAAAATATAAATTTTAGCAGAAGCTACCATCGGACGTTCTTTTTGCGTAATCAGCTGAATAGCCTGTTCGGCAAAATCCTCCCTTTGGTCATATTGTCCGGGAAGATATTCCACGGCAAAAGCACAGCAGCCTGCAGGCACTTCAAAAATTTCGTCAGTAACAGTATCTACCGGAGGTTCCGACAACACTATTTTTCTTGCAGCAGCAAATTCTTCATCACTGACGCCCATCACGTCATAACGATTTAAGATTCTGATGCCTGTCAGATTTTTCATGCCTAAGTTATTGCGCAGATCGGATAATAATCCATGTGCTTCAACAGCAAAAGCATCTTTCTTTTCCACAAAAATACGTCTGATTGTACTCATAAACTCAGCCTCCAAAATAAGATGCGGTTAAAAATACTCGTTAATATAATTATGACACTTGGGAAACAGCCTGTCTAACAATGAAGCCGCTTCCTGATTATGTATCTTCAGCCTGTTTTCAGCAGCCAGTTCCTGTGCGGAGAACTGACCAAAATATAACTGTGTAAAGGCTGCTACATCCATTTCAATATCCTGCATATCCACTGTACTCTTAATATTGATCTGACTGGCATTTATTTCCAGTTTCAATAACCCGTTATTAAGAGGCAGGGTTTTATCATTTATCAGCAAAGACAATGTTCCCTGTACATCTGCAGCTATGTCAGTCAGCTGTAAAAGTGCCTGACGCACATTAATGCAGCGTGCCATCATAAACGGCTGCAAACTGCCGGCATACTTCTGATTCTGTAAATGCAGGTACGTTTTATCCCAGACTTCTGCCAGCCAGCTGAAATTTTCAGCTTCAGTAACATGCTGTCTGGCAAACTGCAGCAGAGAATCACGCGCCGCTGTTTCTTCTGCCATAAGTTCCTGCACAGCAAATGTTTTATCATCAATGCTGTAAAACATATAGCCAGCAACTTTTTCGCCGCGTTTAACAAGCACCGCTTTAATCTGTTCACCCTGATGAACTGCCAGTAAATGTAGCCAGTTTTTTAAATCACGTTTTACTACGCCGTGATAAGCTGCAGTCACGGTATCATAAACCTTTTGGAAAACTTCGGCCTTCTCCAGTCCGGTTCGGTGCAGTGTCATATCAGAAACTTTATCGCCTTTGGGCAATGCGGCCAAAGGCATCTCGTAACGATGCCTGTAATAACAGTAATCAAACTGATATGGACGGTAAATACCGGCACTGATCGGCATTAATAAAACAAATGCCTGACCCTGAGCCCGTAAAACCGAAAAAGCAGTTTCCAGAAGCGGAGCAAATAAATGTCTGCCCCTGTATTCCGGCGCTGTTGCAACGCCGACAATATAAGGCAATTTCAAATCCCTTCCACGCAAATTGATAGTATAAGGGTTCAAATGCAGCATATTCATCAATTTGCCGGATTTTTCATCAAAGCCGCCAAGCACCATATTTTCTTTTAAGCAGTATTCATTAAAATACCACTTAAAAAAAGGAGTATCGTTTTTTTCAAAGCAATAATCCCATAATTCCATTATTTTAGGTAAAGTTTCGTCATTAATAATACGAAAATCCATATTTACACCTATTTAAAAACAGACGAATATTTTTTGATCATAAATTCAGGATGATATGATTCCTTAGCAGTACGCAGCCCTTCATGCCCCATATCTTCTTCTCTGTTTAAATAAACTACATCCCCCCATGCATGTTCGGCAAATTCTTTATTGATTGCCGCATAAATACCGCGGATATCAGGATTTGCTTTTTCTACATGCAGAACGGCAGTATCGTCATTGATTTTTTTACCGAAGCTGAATGCTTCAATTTTTCCGTTGACACGGATAGCGCCGCCGCGCAAACCAAGTGCTTCAAAATTATCGATCGCTTCATGGATAGCACATTGCTCACAGCGCAGGCTCTCGTCTTCGCCAACACGTTTTTCGCACCATTCATCACCAAAAGCCTTGCACTCTTCGTAATTCTCTGGTCCGATCGGTTCGTAAACATAATCGGGATATTCTTTTTTAAACGCATTGTAATGATTTTTTTTACCATGATATTTACGCCCAGACAAACTAGCCAGTTTTTCACGCAAATAAACATAATCCCAATTATCACGATCTTCAATAAATTCCATCTCTGGAAAAGCTTTTGCCAGCCGCTCTTTGCCATCGTCATAAATACCATGGATCTCAAAAGGCTTGCCTTCATGATATTCTTTAATTTCTGCAAACAATTTAGGCAGATCTTCATCTTTACCGCCAAAAGGCTGCAAAAAGAAATCCACTTCGTTGCGTTTCACCTTGATCACCAGAAAGTCATGTACTACTGTCCAGTAAATGCCATAACAGTCCTGCCATACAAATAAATTTGTAAACGCACATTCAGAACCCCGTTGGTCAGGACGTGATAAATAACTTTCGAACAAAGGCCTGTCAGCCAATGTTATTTTTTTTAGTTCTAAAATAAAAAGGACCTCCTTAAGATACACAACTTTCCTATTCTGATATTATACCATAAAACTGTCTATTTACTAAAGAAAAAACCAATTGCCTAAGCAATTGGTTTTTTAACTTCATTAATTATTAGCCTTTGCGAGCATTGAAGCATTCGCGGCAGTATACCGGACGATCCATGGAAGGACGGAACGGTACTTCGGTGTCTTGACCGCATTCTGCGCAAGTAGCATGGAACATTTCGCGAGCCGGGCGCTCGTTGTTGATGCCCATACGTTGTTTGCGAGCTTGACGGCAACCAGGGCAACGGCCGGGTTCATTTGTGAAGCCTTTTTCTTCGTAGAATTCCTGCTCGGAAGCAGAGAATACGAATTCGGTGCCGCATTCACGGCATACTAAGGTTTTGTCTTCTTTCATTGGTTAATCACTCCTTACATTAAACATACCCCATAAGGACTTATAGATGTTACCACTGCTTCCTCATGTTGCGTATGTAGCATGGAAGAAGTTCGGAACCCTACCCGGACCACTGAGATATACTATAAGCAGTATATCTAAAAAAAAGATAAAAGTCAACAAGAAATGTACATTTTAAAATTTATAATTATTTAGGATATTTTATTCCGTCGGAGTTTACATTATCATTTAAATAATGTGTATCATTTACATACTCAATTGTAAAGCGGTCCTGCCATTTACCAATACAGGTTGTGCTGGCATTATGTACGCCAAACATCCACAGTTTATTGATATCAAGCCCCAGTAAAAGGCAAAGCTGTACTCTTATAACGCCGCCATGAGAAACAATTGCTATATTTTTATCGCTGTTATTTTTAAAAAGGTCTTCACAGACAGAACGAACCCGCAATGCAACATCGTCGAATGATTCCCCGCCTGGCATTCTGCACTGTGCCGGCTGTTTAAAAAACAGCTCTAACTGATCACTCCATTTTTCTTTGATCTCATCATAGCTCAAACCTTCCCATTCGCCAAAACAAACTTCCTTCAGTTCATCTAAAGGCTGAACAGTAAGTCCATGAGCTTCAGCCAAAGGTGCTGCAGTCTGTCTGGCTCGCTGCATGGAGCTTGAATAAATTTCGTCCAATACAATATTTTCATAATGCTGTCCCAATGCTGCAGCCTGACACAGACCCTTGCTGTTAAGAGGATTATCTATGTGCCCTTGAAATTGAAATGTTTTATTAGCTTCTGTTTCTCCGTGCCTTATAAGATATATCTTGCCCATATTGCCTCCTTATTATTTACCTTTTACCTGTACTGAATGCGCAAATTCTTCCACTTCAGCATGTACTCCTGCTTCAGCAAATGTTTCCATTTCATTATACGCCTTAATGCCTGCATCAAACAAGGTAAAAGCTAAAACTGCGCCTTCTCCCGCCCCACTGTTAATATCCAACTTTAGCGGTGCCGATAGCTCCAGCCGATTCAATAATTTTTCCATACCCTGTTCTGCCGACACATGCCCTGCCATACAATATTCAAGAACTACCGGAGCTAATTTGCAGGCTCCGACAGCAGCCAGGCATGTAGCGATACCATCCAGCATTACAGGTACCTTGCAGGCAGCAGCCTGTAAAACAGCACCAGTCATAGCGGTTATTACCGGATCGTTAAGCTTTTGCAGAAATTCAATTCCTTCCAGCTGTAAAAATGCTTCTGTTTGTTCTGTAAGAGTATATTTTTCCAGACTTCCCAAGGCCAGCATTTGCAGTTTATCACTGACAATATATTCTTTTGTCAGAATAGCACCTTCTTCAAGCGCTTCCTCAAGATTACAAGATGTGACCAGCAATGGGTAAACCTCTGCTTTAGCTTCTCGTGCCAGCAAAACAACAGGCAGCTCCTCCTGCATCGCTTTAGCAACAGAATCTGTGTCAGCACTCCACAAAAACAAAGCTTTTTTAGGATATTGAACAGATTTTTTATCAGCACTGCCGATAATACCGGCGTAACGCGAAACCATAGCTTCCAGTTTTGCAAGTGAACCGACCGGTTTGATAAGATTGTCAAATCTGTTTTGTGCTTCCTCTACTTTTTGACGATCGATTGGTTTTATTTGTTCAATAATATTATTTATATCCATCTTTAAACCTTCCTTATCTTAGTAAGAATACTGCTGTCAGTAAGTAAATCACATTGCCGCATTCAGTCAGTGCACCATATGTATCACCGGTAAGTCCGCCTAACTGTGTTTTTAAATATTGCGCTATTATCAAAGTGACAGTAAAACATATTCCTGCCACCGCCAGATATTGTAAACCACAGGCCGCAATAATACCTGCGCATACTGCAAAAGCAATATACGTATAAAATGGTTTGGCATACTTGGTAAACATATGCCCTATTCCTTCTTTACGCGCATAGGGAAAATTGACAATAAAAACTACCATAAAAGTTCGTGTCGCAACGGACATCGTCAGTAAAACCCAGGTCAGTGTTTCACCGCTAAGTTCAAGATAGGCAGCTATTTTGAGCAGCAGCAAAATAATTATTGCCAATACAGCATTAGAACCAACATGGCTGTCTTTCATTATTTCCAGCATTCTCTCGCGGCTGCGGGCAGAAAAAACGCCGTCAGCAGTATCCATAAAACCATCGTACATCAACCCGCCGGTAATAATTATCTCGGCCAGCAGCAAAAGCGTTACCCGTAAAAAAAGCGGCGTTTCGATATAAAACAGGCTATAGTTTACGGCTGCCAAAAGTGATCCGATAACCAAACCTACCAGGGGAAAATACGGCACACTGCGCGAAAAATCTTCGTCACGCCAATCTGTCCGTTTTGAAAAACGCACTCGCGTCAAAAATTCCAGGCAAGTGATAAAATCACGCATGCATGCCACCACGCTTATACAGTTCTTTATAGGTATTGATCGCCATCTGTAAAATAACAATCGCCAAAGACGCTCCTGTACCTTCGCCAAGACGCATACCCGCGTCAACTATTGGCGTAAGTCGCAAAACCTCCAGCATCTTTGCATGTGATATTTCAGCAGAAAGATGTGAACAAAGCATATAATCAGCACAGGCTGGTTCAAGTCCGTACGCAAGCAAAGCAGCGGCAGTCGCATTTACACCGTCTACCATTGTAGGAATACGGCGTCTGGCGCCAGCTAAAATCATCCCCGCCAACCCGGCATGGTCATAACCGCCAACCTTACAGAGGATATCCATGGCATCGCCCAAACGTGGTTGATTTTTAGCCAGACCATCAGCGACGACCTTTCTTTTTATCGCCATGCGTTCATCGTTGATACCAGTTCCCCTTCCTACTGTAAGCTCGGGCGGCAACCCCAGAAATGCAGAAACGATTGCTGCGGTCGATGTAGTATTCCCGATTCCCATTTCTGCTGTTACTAATAAGTTATAACCTTTATCAATACATTCATCTGCGACCTTCATACCAACTTTCAATGCTTTTTCGGCCTGCTCCACTGTCATGGCCGGTCCCTGTGTAAAATCTTCTGTACCCCAGGCAACCTTCTCCTGATGAACTTTAGGCATTGCACTCAAGTCAAAAGCCGTACCTGCATCGATCACAAAAACATCGGCACCGGCATGACGTGCCATAACGTTAGCGCCGGCAGTTTCCCTCATGTAACCGTTTATCATCTGCATAGTTACTTCCTGCGGATATGCGCTTACGCCATATTTGGCAATTCCATGATCGCCGCACATTAACAGCATTGCACTTTTGATTTTATCAGGCAATGCCGTCCCAGTCATGGCAGCATATTTTTCAACCATTTCCTCCAGCTTACCTAAACTATGCAGCGGCTTATCCATTTTAGCCCAGTTATTTTTTATTACTTCCGCAGCGTTGCTATCCAACGGTGGGATCATTATTTTTTCCATTGCTCTGCTCCTTCATCATCAAAACTAAATGCCATTTTCTTTAGATCAACAGCTTGACCGGCGACACAATAAAAGACCCTGTCACATACATCGGCAACCTGCTGGTTTATCCATCCGGCAAGATCTCTGTACTCACGTGCCATAACATTATCCGGTACGATACCACCGCCAACTTCATTAGTAACAAATACTACCAGTTTTTCTGTTTTTCTGGCGGCTTCCAGCAATTTTACAATTTCACCTTTGACAAATGTTACCTTTTCTTCAAAAGTTCCTGCAATTGCAACCTTGCCATACATCAAATTACTCATATACAAAGTAAGACAGTCAAACAAAATTGCATCCGCTTCCTTACCTGCCTCAACCATCACCTGTTCGGCAGCATAAGGTGCTTCATAATTATTCCATCTTTGGGGAGAACGACGTTCCTGATGTAGCCGAACACGTTCAGCCATCTCGTCGTCAAAGATTTCAGCCGTAGCTATATAAGCGCATTTAGATCCATAATGCAAAACAAAACGCTCTGCGAATTCACTTTTGCCGCTTCGTGCACCGCCAGTTACTAAAATCATTTCTTTATACATCCTTAAGCCTCCCTTCAAAATAAAAATACCCTCTCGAGAGAGGGCATAAATAAACAACCTATGCAAGTATCCACCTATCTCCCGTAGGTGTAAGATACCCGTAACAGGCAGGTCTCCTGGCTCAGGTTCAACATTCAGCTGCGCCTTCCCAGTTTCCCAGTGGCATATTGCAGTGAACTTCCCTTTACAGTAGCGGGACTGCGCCGGATTTACACCGGTCTTCCCTATTAAGCGCCGACCGCAATCGGCACACCTGTTGATTTTTTCCAATACTATATATTCTACATTCTTTTGCAAAGTCCTGCTGACCTGCAGAGCATTTTTTCATATTCTTCATCTAAATAATCATGGGCGTCATTAACATTCCTTACGGTAATCAATACACGGCTGCGTCCAAACCAGTAATACACCCTGATTTCATACCATTGAGCTACACCATCCGCTCCGACGAAACGACATTCGCAGCCAGAATAATCAGGAGTATTATTGTAATTTGCAGATAAAACGTCAAAATCAAGCTGAGCCGTAAATTTTTCAATATCTTCAGGATAAAGCAATTCCTGAACGATATGCTTGTAATCATTTTTATAATCACCTGTATACGGAATAAAAACATTCCCTGTAGGATTAAAAGCCATTCTTGAATAGCGTCCATCTTTTAGATTCAATTCAATTGCAAAATCATACATCTGCGGGAATAAATCGCCCAAATCTCTGTATGATGGTAATTTTACAGTACGTCCGTAACCGTTGATGCTGCGACGTTCAGCATTAACTATTTCAATCTTACTTAAATTAAGCAGATTTTCAAACTGCGGCCTTCTCAACGGCTGGCAATAATAGAATCCCTGAGCTATATTGCAGGAAACATTTTTCATTATCGCAACCTGTGCCTCAGTTTCAACACCTTCACAAATCATCGTGATATCCAATTCTTTTGCAATAGCTGCCATCCCTTTGATGATTTTGATATCTTTATCATTATCACAGGCGGCAAGCATTCTTTTATCTATTTTTAAAATATCAACGCTGATATCACTTAAAATACGCAGAGACAAATACCCGGCGCCAAAATTATCAACAGCAATCTTAAATCCCTGATTTTTCAGCTCGTCAACCTGCATCCCAGCAAAATTCACATCATCAGCCAATAATCTTTCAGCAAGCTCAACTACCAAAAGCTTGTGCGGAACATTATGCTTATCGGCAGCTTCTTTTAAAGAATCAATAAAATTTTCATCTTTAAAATGTTCAAATGAAAAATTACAGGAGATTGGAAAAACCTGTAACCCCAAGGCAAGGCGTAATGCTAAGAAATGGCAGACTTCTTCAAAAACAAAATTTTCAAATTTAGATAATTGGTTATTATCTTCAAGGATAGGAATCAAAACTTCCGGAAGAATTATCCCGCGCGTAGGATGCTCCCAGCGCAGTAAAGCTTCCGCACCAACAATCTCATTAGTATAGATATTGTATTGCGGCTGAAAATAAACAGTGAACTCTTTATTATTAAGAGCACTGCAAACTTCTTCAGAAAGAGAATTATAACCAGTTGTGAATTCAAAATCATTGATTATAAAGAAACTGCGGCAGCATTTGTGAAAAACTTTTTTGTTGAGCTGAGCAACAGTTTTTACCATTGCATCTTCCAGCGAGTCTTCGACTCGACATACATAAAGATCTCCGCGCAGTTTGATGCTGACATTGCAAATACGCTTGACTTCGCTTTCTACCATATCAGATAATCCGTCAAACCAATTATTATGCGTTTCTTCATCTGTAAAAGGAACAAGGCAAAAGAACTTATCTCCGGCCTGTCTTGTTGTAAGATATCCCTTCACAACACGTCGGTTAAGCTCTGTTCCCAAAATGCGTAAAACATTATCTGCTGTCTCACGCCCATAAATATCAACGATATCATGGTAAGGGTCAATATCTAAATGTATTAGCGCCAAAAGCTCTTTTTTGCGCTGCAGCATTTCATCCGCTTTTTCTTTAAACTTATCAAATCCCAGTGTACCGCTTACTTTATCACGTACATATTTCTGCGAATACAACATTCTTTGATGTTCAGAAGACTTAAGGTAGAGAATTGCTACAAACACACCAAAAGCAATTATCGACAACAGGTAAAAATTCATAGTAATCTCCCATTATCTTTCAATATAATTATAGTAAGTATATATCTTTCGTATAAAAAATACTACATTTTTAACTACTTCAAAACATTTTTAAAGTAATTTAACCCAAAACAAAATGACCATACAGTTCTTACCGAACCTATGGTCATTTTGTTTTAAGCTTCTACTTCTACTTCAACTCTTGATAAAATGAAACATAAATCAGAAAGTCTGTTCAAACAGATAAGAACCTGCTGATTGACTTCTTCTGTTTCAGATAAGCGGAGCAGACAGCGCTCGGCACGACGAGTAGTTGTACGCGCGATGTCCAAAGCAGCTGATCCGGGGGTGCCTCCGGGGATGATAAAATGACTCAAAGGCTGGAGCATATTATCGAATTTATCGATAGTTTCTTCAAACATTTTCACATGCTCTTCTTTGATATAAGGCTCAGGCAAATTCAAGCTTGCTATATCAGCCATCAGTGACATCAGAAGCTGCTGAACTTTGTAAATCGTTTCCCTGACATCTTCGCGTCTGACTGTAGCTCTTGCCAGGCCAAGCGCCGAACTGATCTCATCAACTGTACCGTAAGCTTCAACTCTCATGCTTTGTTTTGGTACGCGTTCGCCTGTATAAAGTCCGGTAGTGCCTTTGTCACCAGTTCTAGTATATACTGCTGCTTTCATTTTGTCACCATCCTTCCGGAAAATTTTAAATTAATAAATTTCTTCAGCTTTAAAGAAATTTTTGATTTCGCGTGCAGCGGATTCTTCACTGTCACTGCCATGAACGATATTTTCGCCGATAGTCAGCGCGTAATCGCCGCGGATAGAACCAGGAACAGAATCTAACGGATTAGTAGCACCCATCTGGCCACGAACCGCTTTAATTGCATTCTCACCGGAAATAACCATTGCTGCAACAGGGCCGGAAGTAATAAATTCAACCAATTCACCAAAGAAAGGTTTGCCTTCATGTTCAGCATAATGATATTTAGCTTGTTCTTCAGTGATTTTTACTAATTTTAAAGCCGAAACTTTCAAGCCGCGGCGTTCAAAACGAGCGATGATTTCACCAATCAGATTTTTTTTGACACCATCGGGTTTTACGAGTACGAGTGTTTGTTGCATTGGAATCTCTCCTATCTAGACTATTTTAATTTATACTAAATCGCAAAACGATTTTAGCCTTTTAAAAGCTGCTGATACTTTTTCTTATCCAGTTTCTCGATCATTGCTGTGATCAGCTGAACAGCACCTTGATAATCATCCATATGAATAATGGATTGATGACTATGTATATAACGGGTAGGGATACTGAATGTTAATGTCAAAACACCGGCATCGTGTAAATGTATACGACCGCCATCAGTAGCACCGCCCTCTGAAATACTGATCTGTGTTGGCAGCTTCAATTCTTCAGCAACTTCTTTTGCAAAATCACGCAATGCTGTATTGGGAATCATACCAGCATCAAAAATTGTTATAGCAATACCCTTTCCCAATTTCGCAGGAGCTACATCATCACTTACACCTGGCGTACCACCAGACACACATGTATCAATAACGAAAGCAACATCAGGGCTCAGCAGATTAACGCTTGTTTGAGCACCACGTAACCCGACCTCTTCCTGTACTGTCGCTACACCATATACAGTATTAGGATGCTTTGTGCCGATATTTTCCATAACGTCTGCCATGACTGCACAGCCGATGCGATTATCCCAGGCTTTACCAAGCAGAGTTTTACCATCGCCCATAACTGCAAATTCAGCATATGGCGTCACTGGACAGCCTTCGAAAACTCCTAAATTGCGAGCCATGTCTTCGTCGGCAGCTCCAATATCAATATACATATCGCGCTTGGCAACCACTTTTGTTCGTTCTTCCGGTGTCAGTATATGTGGAGGTTTACTGCCGATAACGCCAACAAGATCACCCTTGCTGCCGTGTACAGTAACGCGCTGGCTCAGCATAACCTGCTCCCACCAGCCACCTAAACAAGTAAATTTTAAAAAACCTTCTTTTGTTATATGCTTAACCATAAAACCAATTTCATCCATATGGCTGGCAAGCATAATTTTTGGCAAGTCCTTGCCTTGACCTTCATTAGTAAAAACAGCGCTGCCTAATTTATCATAAGATACTTTAGCTTTGCCCTGCAGCCGCTTTTGAAGCAAATTTTTAATTGGTGTTTCAAATCCTGAAACACCGCAGGTTTCAGAAAGCTGTTTTAACCAAGTTAATTTTTTATCCAATTATTTCGCACCTCCACTGCTGCGCATAGCTTTGGCCTGCGCGCGTAACCGTGCCACACGGTCTGCGGTACTGGGATGTGTACTGAATAACTGCTGCATATCTTTTGCGCTAAAGGGGCAAATGATAAACATATGAGCAGTATTTTCAGTAGCTCCCGGCATCGTTCTGTTTTTTGCATATGATTCTATTTTCAGCAAAGCGTCAGCCAAAGCATCCGGATTACCGCTTAACTCACCACCGGATTTATCAGCCATATATTCCCTCGAACGCGAAACAGCCATCTGAATAATACCTGCAGCCAAAGGCGCCAGTATCATCATAGCCAAACCAACAATAGCACTGCTGCTGCTATTGCGGTCTCTGTCGCCACCACCAAAGAACATCCCCCAGTGAGATAGCGTCGTAATAATACCTGCCATAGATGCAGCTATTGTACCGATTAAAATATCACCATGTTTGACATGACTCAATTCATGTGCCAAAACGCCTTCAATCTCATCTTTATCTAAGGCATTGGCCAAAGCGGTAGTTACTGCAACCGCAGCATGTTCAGGGTTACGGCCGGTTGCAAATGCATTCGGCACAGGGCTGTCAATAATATATACTTTAGGCATCGGCAAATTGCCTCTTTCCGCCAAACGCTGCACCATTTTATACAAAGCAGGCGCACTTTTTTCATCAACCTGTTTGGCATTATACTGTGCCAAAACCAGTTTATCGCTGTTCCAGTACGAAAATAGATTCATGGCGAGGGAGATGATAAGCATCATCATCATACCGCGGGCACCGCCGAAATAATCTCCGACCAGTACCAATAACACAGTAAGAGCCGTCATTAAAAAAGCTGTTCTCATACTTTTTTGTTCCTCCTCAAAATAAAAAACTATCGAACATTATCTATAAGACCTGCGTAAGTCTTATAGCATATTATACCAATTACTGCACTATTTTTCAATTTGCGCTTTAACAGCTGTCAACATATTTTCACTGTTTTCACGAACTTTTTTCTTTAAAATAGGATTTAACAGCCCGGCAATCATCGGAATACCAAATTCAAAATCTACCAGCAGGGAAACTTCTGTCCCTTCACTCACAGGTACAAGTCTCCATTCCCCTTCCATTTTTTTCAAATCACCCTCGGTCTGACAATAAGTGATACGCATTTCTTCCGGATAAAAGGTATCGCGTTCAGTCCAGACGATTTTACGACCATCAACATTAGATACCCAATGTGAAACAGTAGTATTTTCTCCGCGTTCTAAAATTTCTACACTCACCAGATCATGCATAAAAGAGGGGTAAGCTTCCATATTTTTTATGATTTCAAAAATAGGCTTACTATCGCCGTTGATCACAATCTTTGTTTCTACGCAAGGCATAATTCTGCTCCTTTTATAAATCTTCAATCACTTCAGCCGTACTGCTGACAGCTTCTCTAAAGATAGTCAAAACCTGATCAATAACATCTGTAGGCATGATCAGAGGCGGTTCAATACGAATAACTTTAGGATTATTTAGAGTATAAGCAATAATAACTCGTTTATCGATCATCAGAGACATCAGCATTCCACCGGCACCTTCTTTTGTAAGCTCAATTCCAATCATCATTCCGCGGCCGCGGACCTCTGCGATGACCGAAGGATAGTCTTTTTGAATTGATTCCAACCCTTTTTTAAAGTATGCCCCCGCCGCAGCACTGCGATCCAGCACATCATTTTTTTCAATGTAATTCAGAGCAGCATTGGCAGCAGCACACGCTAATTGATTACCGCCAAAAGTTGAAGTGTGCAAAAAAGGTGCTTCTATTAATCCAGCCCAGGCATCAGCCGTAGCAGTTATAGCTCCGATCGGCATCACCCCTCCACCTAACGCTTTAGCCATAGCCATGATATCCGGAGTTATCTGCTCATGTTCAACCCCAAACCAGGTCCCGGTTCTGCCAATACCAGTCTGTACTTCGTCCGCAATCAGTAAAGTACCGTATTGGTCACATAACTCTCTTACTGCTTTAAAATAACCTGCCGGCGGAACGATGATGCCGCCTTCCCCTTGAATCGGCTCCAAAATAACGGCAGCTGTTTCTTCATCAATAGTTTCAGCAAGATCATCTATATCCCCATATTCTACATGTGTAAAATTATCCAGCAGCGGTTTAAACGGATCTCTAAACAAATCTCTGCCAGTAGCTGTCAACGAACCAAAAGTTTTTCCGTGAAAAGCATTCCTTGCCGCAATAAACTTTTTCCTTTTTGTAGCCAGTCGCGCAACCTTCAGGCATCCCTCAACAGCTTCTGTCCCGCTGTTAACGAAAAAACTGTATTGCAAAGCACCGGGAGTAATTAAAGCCAGTTTTTCAGCCAGGTCTGCCATAGGTCTGTTAAAAAGTACTTTACCGCTCATTGGCATTTTATGCAGTTCTGCTTCTACAGCAGCTACGACATCAGGATTTCGATGTCCTAACGCAAACATTCCGTAACCGCCAAGACAATCAATGAATTGTTTGCCCTCGCTGTCAGTTATAGTCCACCCCTCTGCATATCCTTCAACGCTTGCCAATCCCATAAACCGAAATAATTTCGCCTGAGCAGGGTTAATATATTTTTCATATTTACTGATCGTTTCTTCAACATACATATGTATAATCCTCCGACTACTTCAATAAACTACTTACAGGAACTAATTGAATACCAGATGCATTTACCTCGTTGATAACTTTGCTCCACGCTGCGGCAGTATGCGGTCTGGCATGACAAATGGCAATAGCACTTCCATTTCTGTCCGCCATTTCTACAGCCTGCCATATTTTAGCAATAATGTCATCTTCGTCGGAACTGTTGTCCAAAAATATATTGTTACGGGCAGTAGGAACACCCATACTGCGTGCAACCTGATCACCTATAGATTTGGAGTATGTACTGCTGTCTACAAAAAACAAGCCTTGTTGTTTTAAAACTTTCAGTACAGCTTTCATCGTTGCTTCATTACTTGTTGCTTTAGAACCCTGATGATTATTGACACCTTCGATACCTGGTAAACTATCTACCGCTTTCCGAGTTAATTGCTGCACCTGTTCAGCAGTCATATCAGTCAAGATTGTAATCTTACCCTCAGACATAGCTGTTCTGTCCATAGGTTCCATAGGCAAATGCAGCATCGCAGTCTGACCGCCGCCTTTTATAACATGCAAAGCGTCACTGCTGAAATCTTTATAGGGAAGAATAGCGTAACTGAAAGGCGCATTCAAATTGACCAGCTTTCTCACCGGTGCCAGATCGTAACCACAATCGTCAATAATGACAGCCAATTTTCCATGATATTTCTGAGCAGTTTTTTTGTCATCTTTCTTCGTACTTTCGTCTTCTTTGATATCTTTGTCTTCTTTAGTCAGATTTAAGTTATGATAAAAGTAAACCGTATCGGTGATAAAATTCATTTTACCAGTTCCTGCTTTAGCTGAAATAGCAATTTCCATACGTACGGCTTCCCAACCATTATAAGTAGCCTCACGTTGATTGAGAACAATCATTTTCGTACCGGAAATCTTTTCGCCAAGCCAGGCTGCCGCACCTTCTAATCCAGTACTTGGCGGAACTCCAATAGCCAGCTGCCGCTTATTCCAGACAACTTCTCCACCTGTTTCTTTCATACGTTCGTGCTGATCTTCACGACCATTATCAGTTAACTGCCAGTTATCCTTCGATAATAAAATATCATCGACTGCCCTATGCGCTTCTTTGGACTCTTCCCGCAAATCAACCGAAGAAGAACCAGTCAAGCCTTTATCAAGCACATCTTTTTCTCCGTCTCTGCTCGCCGCATAATAAATGCCTCCAGCAACAGCTATAGCTAATAATACTAAAATCAAAGTCAGTACAAAACCTCCTCCTGACCCCTTTTTTCTATTAGTCCTTCTTGCCATAGTAGCCTCCTCTATGCCCGCGGATGCGCTTTTTCATAAATATCGCGCAGGCGTTTATTTGTCAAATGCGTATATATCTGTGTCGTAGAAATATCCGAATGGCCTAAAAGCTCCTGGACAGACCGCAGATCAGCACCATTGTCAAGTAAATGTGTTGCAAAGGAATGCCTCAGCATATGTGGTGTAAGCTCCTTATTTAATCCTGCCTGATGCCCATAACCGCGAATGATTTGCCAAAACCTCTGCCTTGTCATTTCATTTCCGCTCATACTTAAAAATAAATTCTTTATATTAGGATTTTTAGTATGAAGCAGTTTGGGCCTTACCACATTCAGATATTTATCCAAATATTCAACTGCTATGCCGCCAATGGGTATTAACCGCTCTTTAGATCCTTTACCGAAAGCGATGATATACTTCATTTGCAGATTAACGCCGCTGACAGGTAAACCCAATAATTCAGAAACACGCATTCCCGTTGCATAAAGCACTTCCAGCATCGTTCTGTCACGATAGCCTTCATCCGTTCTCAAATCAGGCTGTTCCAAAAGCTTCAAAACCTCTTCCTGATTTAAAACTTTTGGCAGCTTGATACCTTTTGTTCCAGCTTCCACAACTTCCGCAGGATCAAGCTCCAAATACCCTTCTGCTGTCATAAAACGATAAAAAGATTTTATAGCAGCAAGTTTTCTGGCAATCGTTGCTGCGGCTAAACCTTTATTTTTCAAACCTGTCATATAGCGAATAACCTGCTCACGCGATACAGTTGCCAAGGCGTCATTATCCTTTAATCCTAAAGCTTCTTTAAACAAACGTAAATCACGCTCATAAGCTAATCTTGTATTTGATGCTAAGCCTAATTCAACTGTCAGATATTCAAAAAACAAATTTAATTTATCGTTCATATTTCATCCTCAAAAAAGAAAAACAACGCTCAAGCGCTGTTTTTCAAAACATTATTGTTCGCGCTTCTCTGGCTGCATAATTGTAATATTAGCAGCCGGCGAAATAGTCGATATAGCGTGCTTATAAACAAGCTGTTGTTTGCCTTCATTTTCAATAATAACAGTAAAGTTATCAAAACCTCTTACCAGACCTCTGATTTGGAAACCATTAATCAGGTAAATAATGACGCCAAGGTTTTCCTTACGCACATGATTTAAAAAACTGTCCTGTAAATTCATTGCCGGCTTTGATCCACTATTATTCATAGCTTTCCCCTCCAAAATAATTTCTATCTATTGTTATAATTTTACCGCAGTTTAAACTTTTCCACAAGCGTTTGCTGCATCTCGTCAATAATCTTTTCATACACAGGCTCTTTTTCCAAATCAAACCATTTAATATACGGCATCTGACGATACCAGGTAAATTGGCGTTTAGCAAAATTACGTGTCGCCTGTTTCAATTTCTCAACTGCTGCCAATTTATCCATCTGGCCTTGTAGATACCAGACTATTTGTCTGTAACCAATGCTGCGCATTGACTGAGCATCCAATGATAGCCCACTGTCGAGTAAAGATTTAGTTTCCTCTACCAGACCCTCTGCCATCATTTTATCAACTCTGGCATTGATCCGAGCATATAAACTTTCTCGTTCCATTCGCAGACCAAAAACAACAGTTTCATAAGGCCATTCCTCCGACTTCCTATGAGCTATTTTTTCACCACTCTGTGCTGCTTCAATAGCTCTGATAATTCTTCTGCGATCATTTGTATGTAATCTTGAAGCGGCCTCCAGGTCAAGTGCCTGCAGTTTTTCATACAAGGCGCTGTTGCCGTGTTCTTCAGCAAATGCTTCCAATTCACTGCGTAGTTCACTGCATTCTTCAACAGTATTAAATTCATAATTTTCAAGCAGGGCCTTGATATAAAGACCGGTACCGCCAACAATTACAGGTAATTTACCGCGACTATTGATATCAGCAATTATTTTTTCCGCTTTTTCTTTAAAATCAACAACGCTGAAAGCAGCATCCGGCGGCAAAATATCGATTAAATGGTGCGGTACTGCCGCCAGCTCTTCAGCAGAAGGTTTAGCTGTACCAATATCCATTCTTTGATATACAAGCATGGAATCACCGGAAATTATCTCGCCATTCAGACGTTTGGCTAAGGCTATGCCGCAATGGCTTTTGCCTGTTGCAGTAGGACCTAAAATGACTGCAACTCTCGGTTTCATGCCGTTACCTCCTTCGGATACCATATTTTACACGGCTATAACGGCCGCCCAGAATTTCCGTACACCCTAAAGCTTCCAATAATTTTTGTCCGCGTTCTTTAACCACTACACAAGGAGCTACTCTAAGTGCCGCCTTAACAGTCGCTTCTGTTAACGGTTTCTCACAGGAAATAGGCCTCAATGGCTCCATATTCGAAGAAGCATTTATCGGTATTCGAAACATTGGGTCAAAATAAACAACATCAAAGCTGTCGGCTGGCAAAGTGTACAAATACTCATCTGCTTCCGCATATACCGTTTCTATTCTGCGCATGGCGTTGTTTAAATCAACATCTTCAGCCTGATAATTCTGCAGACCTTCGCTGACCACAAAATGTAACAACGGCGAAGCCTCAACAGCACAAACAGTTCCTGTCCGGCCTGTAATAAAACTGGCAACAACAGCATCACTTGCCAGCCCCATCGTACAATCCAGTACTCTCATTCCCGGTTTAAGAGCCAATGCAGCACTAAAGTGATCGGACTCGTGCTTTTTTAAACGCTGTACACGCAAAACGGCCATACTTGGATGAAAAAAGAAAGTTCCAGAAGCAGTATATACCTGCGGGCCTTTATTTGTTGCTACTAAAAGTGCTTCTACCCGTTCTTGATCTAGTAAAAACCCCAAAGACCCCCTACTGCCACGTTCCACATATTTTACACCAAATTTTGCTGCCCATGTTTGCGCAAGTTTTTCTAAGGCAACATTTTCACTGCGTCCAACTGTTACTGCAAATTTAAACGTTTTCTGCATGTTTAAGTTCGCTTAAACATCTTGTATAACTCGGCAGAATTTATTTCAACCATACACGGTCTGCCGTGAGGACAAGTAAAAGGATGCTCTGTATTGCAAAGATCAATAATCAGCTGTCGCATTTGCCGCATATTCAGCACCTCACCGGCTTTAATTGCTGCTTTGCAAGCAGTCATATGTAAAATATTCTGACGCAAATCACTGGGATTAATCGTTCTTAATTCACTCAGCATTTGAGTAATTTCACGCACAAAGTCCTCGGCATCATCAGCCTTAATATCTGAAGGCAAGCTTGAAACGCGCAGCATAGATTCGCCTGCAGCCTCAATATCGACACCCAAGCGCAGAAATTCTTCCCGATGTTCCTCTATCAAATTTACATCCTGGGCAGTAACATCGATATATAAAGGAATCAACATCTGCTGGGCCGGAATATCATTATGGGACGCAACAAGCTTATCGTATAAAATGCGCTCATGCGCGGCATGCTGGTCAACCAAAAACAAAGAATCATCAGATTGGGCAACAATAAAAGTTCTGTCAATCTGTCCCAATGGCCAAATCGTATCAACACCACTATCGGTATCAGTGAAGTCGATAATATTAGAAGCAATGTTATCCTGCTTGTCAAAAACATCACGAGTTTCACTGATCGTATAAACAGGCTCCGTTTTTGGAGGCCTGTATGTGTATTCAGGTTCTTTCCAAACGCTTTGCTGTTGTGACTTGTAAGCCGAGTAAACCTCAGCCTTTGCTGTACTGATATTTGTCTCAGTTGTTTTTAAGGCCGGCAACTCTGTCTCAGGCACTTTAGTTTCAGCTGCTGGTGTTTCAACAACTATCGATGGTTCTGTTGCTGCCACAACTGCTTCAGCAGACTTGAACACCTGCAGTTCAGAATCATCCAATAATGTCAGGTCCTGAGGTTTAGCGCTCATAGGTCTTGTCAGTGCATCAGTCAAAGCTTTATACATCGCTTTATAAACAGTACTGTCATCGCTGAACTTAATTTCACTCTTCTGAGGATGTACGTTAACATCAATACTTTCAGTATCGACGGTAATATTCAAAACAGCAAAAGGGAAACCGCTTTTCGGAATCTGAGACTGATAGGCATGATCAATCGCCTTGGCGATCATTCTATTAGTAATGATACGTCCATTTACCAGCAACGTCTGCCATTGACGCGTACCTTTTAGTAAAGTAGGTTTACCAATAAAACCTCTTACCTTAACTTCACTGTCAGCAAAATCAACGGTCAAAAGCTCCTCACTAACATTTTTACCATATAGTGCCTTAACAGTATCAACTAAATCTCCGTTACCTGGCGTACTCAAAACCTCTTTATCATTGCTGACAAGCTTAAACCGCACATCAGGGCGTGATAAAGCCAATTTTGTGATCAATTCACTGATATAACGGCTTTCAGTCTGTACAGTACGTAAAAATTTACGCCTGGCCGGAACATTAAAAAATAAATTCTCAACAATAATCGTCGTACCAGTGTGCCCGCCAGTAGCAATACATTCTGCCTGATCGCCGCCTTCAATTTTTATTGAAGTAGCAAACTCCTCAGTAACAGGACGTGTCAGCAGCTGGAAGTTACTAACAGAAGCAATACTCGGCAACGCTTCACCGCGAAATCCTAAAGTGTTCAAATGCAGCAGGTCTTCAGCAACTCTGATTTTGCTTGTAGCGTGCCTTAAAACTGCTAATTTTGCATTTTCTTCCGACATACCGCTGCCATTATCGACAACACGAATATATTCTGTACCGCCGCCAAAAATAGTGACCTCGATGTTATCTGCGCCTGCATCCAAAGAGTTTTCTACAAGCTCCTTTACTACAGAAGCAGGTTTTTCAACAACTTCACCGGCAGCGATCTGATTCGCTGTATTTTGATCTAATAACTGCACTTTTTGTTCGTTCATAATTCACCGCCTTCCCTTTTTGCTTCATCCTGCAATTTATACAAAGCATTCAAGGCTTCGATTGGCGTCATCGCCATAACATCCATTTTTAAAATCTGCTGCTGCAGACTGCTGTCAAACAATGATCCCATAGGTGCTGTTTCTTTTTCTGCCCTGGGTGTTATCTGAACGCTGCAGGCAGTTTCACAATTATCATATTCTTCCAGAATATCCTGGGCCCTGTCAATGACCTTTTTAGGCAGTCCTGCCAGCCTTGCCACATGTACGCCATAACTGCGGTCAGTACCGCCGGGCACGATTCTGCGCAAAAAGACAATATCATTACCACGTTCTTTAACTGCCACAGAATAGTTTTTTACTCCGTTCATCACGTCTTCCAACGCGATCAACTGATGATAATGTGTAGCAAATAATGTTTTTGCTTTTATTTTCTCATGAATAAACTCCATGACAGCACGTGCAATACTCATACCGTCAAAAGTACTTGTACCACGTCCAACCTCATCCAAAATAATCAAACTGTCTTTAGTTGCGTATCTGAGAATCTGTGCAACTTCATTCATTTCTACCATGAATGTACTTTGACCAGTCGCCAAATCGTCACTGGCACCGACACGGGTAAAAATCTTATCTACCGGGCAAATAGTTGCCTGACGTGCGGGAATAAAGCTGCCCATCTGTGTCATCAAGACCAGCAGAGCAACTTGGCGCATATAGGTCGATTTACCTGCCATATTCGGTCCGGTAATAATAATCATACGTTCATCATTATTATTGATGGTTGTATTATTAGGAACGAAAATCTCGCGATCCAGCAAACGCTCTACAACAGGATGACGACCGTCATAAATCTTTATTTCACTGCGATTATTCAGTTCCGGACACACATAGTTGTATTTAAATGCTACTTCCGCCAACGATACTAAAACATCAATATTGGCCAAAGCACGAGCAGTTTTCTGCATTTGAACAATCTGAGACCTTATTTTTTCACGCAGCTGTGTAAAAATATAATATTCAAGCTGTTCGATTTTTTCTTTAGCGCTTAAAATTTTATTCTCAAAATCTTTTAATTCCGGGACAATATACCGTTCAGCATTTACAAGTGTTTGCTTACGTACAAAATAATCCGGTACATTTGCACTTTGACCTTTAGATACCTCGATATAATAACCAAAAACTTTATTATAACCAACCTTTAATGTTTTGATACCAGTTTCTTCTTTAATCTTAAGTTCAAAATTCTGCATCCATGTTTTGTTATCACTGGCAATTGAATGCAGTTCATCTAACTCTAAATCAAAACCGCTGCGGATCATGCCCCCTTCACGTACAGAAAAGGGCGGCTCATCAACAATTGCTGCCAGCAAAGTAGTAAACAGCTCCTGATGCAAATGTACATCTTCGCATAACTGCTGTAAAAGTTTACTGTTACAATATCTTAGTAAGCTTTTTATTTCTGGAAGCACCGCCAGCGAAGAACGCAATGAAACCAGATCACGCGCATTAGCACTGCCAACTTCGATACGTGAAACTATACGTTCCAAATCAAAAATTGCCTTTAATTTTTCCTGCAGATTACCGCGCATCTGTACATTTGTCAGCAATTCTCCTACCGCTTCCTGCCTTGACCTTATCTGTGATAAATCAAGTAAAGGACATTCTATCCAATTCCGGAGTTTACGAGCACCCATGGAAGTAGAGGTAAAATCAAGCACATCTAATAATGTACCTCGTTTAGAACCATCACGCATATTCTTTATAAGTTCTAAATTTCTAACAGCTGTTGCATCCAAATTCATAAACTGCTCTTTAGCTATGCGTGATAAGCTGTTAATATGCGACAAATCAGCTTTAACGGTCACATGCAGATAACGCAGTAAATGTTCTACTGTATCATGTACTAAAGTATCGGCAACATCATCACTGCCAAAATGCTGCGCAAAATACTGCGGTGCACCTTCTTCTTCCTGATATACAGAAACAGCACACTCTGGAACTTTACTTTTGATCCAAACTGATAAATTTTCCCAGTTTACAATACCGCTATACGCAACTAACTCTGCCGGTTGAATGCGAAACAATTGTTCCTGTATCGCCATTAAACGCTCTTCACCAGCAGCACTGAACCATTGGCATTCACCGGTAGAAATATCGGCAGCAGCAAGACATAATTCACTGCCATCCTCCTGCAGAAAGACTAAATATCTGTTATGCTTATCATCTAAAAGCTGTTCACTCAAAACAGTGCCCGGTGTAATGATCTTAACAACCTTACGTTCAACTATCCCTTTAGCCGCTTTAGGGTCTTCCACCTGCTCACAAATTGCGATGCGGTAACCTTTTTTGATCAGTTTTGCAATATAATTATCGACAGAATGATAAGGCACACCACACATCGGTATCTTTTCTTCCATACCGCCGGCACGCCCAGTCAAAGTAATATTTAATTCTCTGGAGGCAGTCAGCGCATCCTCAAAAAACATTTCATAAAAATCGCCTAAACGGAAAAACAGCAATTCATCCTCATGCTGACGCTTTACTTCAAGGTACTGCTGCACCATCGGCGTATAAGCAGTTGTCATTCTACCGCCTTCCCTTTCAAAAGCCAGGTCTGCGCAGTTTCAATTTGCACCTGCACTTTATCCCCCAGCTCAAAATCACGACCTTCGACTGGCCATAAAACCAGCTTATTTGTACGCGTTCTTCCGCTCCATACTTTATTATTATTATTGCTTGGCCCTTCAGCTAAAACTTCCAGTGTTTTGCCAACCAGGGCTTCATTACGCTGCAAGCTTGAAATATTCTGGGCTTCCATCAATAAATTCAGCCTAGCTTTTTTTATCTCTAACGGAACCTGTTCTTCCATCGCCGCAGCCGGTGTTCCAGAACGCTTGGAATAAATAAAGGTGAACGCAGCATCAAAACCAACTTCTTTTACTAAATTCAACGTATCATTAAAGTCAGCTTCTGCTTCACCCGGAAAACCGACAATGATATCCGTTGTAATAGAAGCTTCAGGCACATAACGTCTGATCATGGCTACAAGCTCTAAATATTTTTCTCGTGTATAACCGCGGTTCATTGCTTTCAAAATTTTATTGCTGCCAGATTGAAACGGGATATGAAAGTTTTCGCAAATATGCTCACATTCGGCAACTGCTTTGATAACATCTTCGTGCATATCACGCGGATGACTCGTCATATAGCGAATCCGTTCAACTCCAGGGATTTCATTTACACGGCGCAGTAATTTAGCAAACTGGTCTTTCACACCAAAATCTTTCCCATAAGAATTTACATTTTGCCCTAACAGCGTAAATTCTTTATACCCCTTAACAACAGCCTGCCTAACCTCATCTACAATATTTTCTATACTGCGGCTGCGTTCACGCCCACGTACATAAGGAACAATGCAATACGTACAAAAATTATTGCAGCCATACATAATAGGAATCCAGGCTGAAAAACCGCTTTGACGAATACGCTCACCCTCAAATTCGCTTTCTTTTACTTCCAAACTGTTATAAACACGCTCGCCCTTTTCAGACAAATACTCAGAAAGTATTTCTTTAAACCCGTTGACATGAGCCGTGCCGATCAGCAAATCAATTTGCGGATGTTTTTTTATAAGCTTCTCACCATCTTTTTGTGCCATACACCCGGCAACACAAACTATCTGCCCCGGATGATTAGCTTTGACCCCTTTCAATTCACCAATTTTCCCTAAAATACGCTTTTCCGCACTCTCACGCACACAACAGGTATTTACTACCACAACATCTGCATCATGAAAATCCTCAGCAGCTTTATAACCAAGCTCCTGCAGCTGCCCAGCATAATGCTCAGCGTCACTTTCGTTCATCTGGCAGCCATAATTTAAAATTGCATAAGTTTTTGCAGTCACTGAATACACCTCATATTAAAATTGAAACTGCATATAGGCAGCCTCTCAAAATTATCTATATTATATTATTATACCTTTTTCGGTTAGCAGTGGCAAATTTTAACTATTAAAATTTTAACAAAAAAAGCAGAGCATATGCTCTGCTTTACAACATTCTACTTCATTCTACTTCTATACCAGGCCACAGTTTCATCCAACGCTTCTTTAAAAGCATATTGCGGAGTCCAGTCCAATTCATTTTTTATTTTTTCACAATCCATAGGATATCTTAAATCATGCCCTGCTCTATCTTCTGTAAATTCAATTGCATTTTCATCTTTGGCTAAAATTTTCAGTACTAATTTTATAAAGGTCAGATTAGACATCTCACTACCGGCCGCAACATTATAAATATGACCTGCTTTTCCATGTCTGATGATTTTATCAGCAGCAACACAATGATCCAGCACATATAACCAGTCACGTTTATTTAGTCCAGAACCATAAACAGGTACCTTTTGACCATGCTCTGCTAAAGATATGATTTTAGGCAAAAGTTTTTCGGTGTGTTGCCACTTGCCGTAATTATTACTACTGCGGCTGATAGTTACATATAAACCATATGTCCTGGCATACGCCAAGCACAATAAATCAGCTGCTGCCTTTGAAGCAGCATAAGGACTGGAAGGCTGTAATGGAGACTCTTCTGTAAACCCACGCCAGTCATAATCAAGCGGTTTATCCCCATATACTTCATCTGTCGATATCTGATGGAACTTTTCTACTGCAAATTTAACACAGGCATCTAACAACACACCTGTACCTTCGACATTAGTTTTAGTAAAAATAGCTGGAGAAATAATAGAAGTATCGACATGGCTCTCTGCCGCAAAATTTATCACTGCGTCGAACTTATACTGCGCAAAACAACTTTCAACAAATTGCTCATCACAAATATCGCCCTGAATGAAAGTGAAATTATTTAATTTAACGACATCTGCCAGCGCCGCCATATTAGCAGCATAGGTCAGCTTGTCCAAACATACAATTTCATCACTCGGATACTGCTGTAAATGCCAATTTATATAATTGCTACCAATAAAACCGACACCGCCGGTAATCAATAAACGCATAAGTACCTCTTTATTTTTATATTTGCTACCGCTCTATTATATAGCAAAACACATCACTATAAAAGAGTAACCTTAACGAAATCCAGTTATTTTAAGTATATAAAAATTCGTGTGTTATTGTTACCCCTCTAATGTTTTCTGTAATCTGAGAAAATTTTAAATTTACTATGGTTTACCTTGCCCATTTATTATGGTCAAAATAGTTATTACTAGAAACAAGAATATCACAGCAGATTATAATATAATTGTGACAAAACCATAAAAAAGATGAAGTAAGACGACTATCATATCATTACTATTTGCTTGCAATAGGGATAACAGCTTTATTTCACTCTATCTCTTGTCTTTTTTTACTTGTCATCTCAATAATCTTGCTAATTATTTCCCTAAAGAAAGAATCTTTCATACCTAGTAAACAGACTAGATAAACGATACTTCCAAGTATAACTTTCGACATTAATAAAACTATCGCTTTATCAAAATATATAGGCATTAATATAAGAGCAACATACATAACTATAGCTGCAACTAAGTAATTCTTCATAGACTTCATATAATTTACGACTGGCAAAAAATCACGGACTACCCATAATTGAAAAACCGTAATAACCACTTCTGCAATGACAGATGCTAAAGTAGCACCTGTTGCTTGCCACCAACGAATAAAGAACATATTTAAACCGAAGTTCACAATTGCGCCTAAGACAACTGATTTCGTTAAATAGTATTCATTACCAGTGGTTACTAAGTATTGTAGCCCAATAATATTACTTATACCTATAGGAATAATAATTAAACTAAATAAGCACAACAACCTTATAACTGGCTCATAACCTACACCAAAGAAAAACGGTACAAAGATATCCGCTACCGCAAAAATACCAAAGGTTATAGGAAATCCTACTAACCATACATAGGAAAAACTTTTACCTAGATATCTGTTAATTTGTTCCTGATCCTTTGCTGCAAACATAGCAGAAATACGCGGTACCATAACCGTACTAAGTGCCGTTACTCCCATAAGCAAAACAAGCACTACTTTATTTGCTTGCTCATAATAACCATTTTCTATATTAGACTTTGTTATTATACCTAGCATAGTCTTATCCAAGACAGTATATACTTGTATAGCCACTTGAGGCAAATATAGTGCCCAAGCACCTTTTAAATGTGAAAACATATGAAGCTCATTAAATGATACTTTAACTATATAATAGCGCAATACTAACCACATACTAGCAAAGCCAACAAGATTTCCAACACTTATAATTAGTGCATAAATAGCAACATCACTAGAACTCTTTACAAAAATAAATATTGCTAACACAGTTACTGTTTTTACAATAAAATTCCTTATAGTAATAATTCTAAAGTTTTCAAAGCCTTGAAATAGCCACTGAATATCCAAAATCATATTCAAAATTTCCAGCGTGAGCAAAGCACTTAGTAAATAACTATCACTAATTCTAACAATCAAAATAAAATATGCAGCAGAAGATATTACACCTAAGCATACACGCAAAAGAACAAGTTCCCAAAAAGCTTTACTGTAAACCTCCTTATTTTCGTTCTTCAAATAAGCAATTTGACGTTGTCCATAAAGATTAACTCCTAGATTTGTAAAGGATGCAAAATATGTTACCAAAGACAATGCAAAAGAATATTCTCCAATACCAGCAGGTCCTAGTGTGCGTGCCAAATAAGGGACAGTAATACAAGGTACCACTACAGATAGAATTTGGTTGAGAAAATTAAATATAAAGTTTGTGGATACACTCTGTTTTGGCTTCAAATAACTTCATTCCTTGTCTACTACACTTTTGCAGATTTTATTTTTAAAAATTTTATTAGCACCCACATAATAAGACAGTTATAAATTATTTTTGTTGATATCATATCTAGGAACCCTTCATCATGGAAGGCCATAATATAACTATACGAGTACATTGCATAAATAATTAACATGTAATCACTTGCATTTCCATACTTTAGTTCCTCATAGCAAAAAGTGAACAACAATCCAAATATTGCTAAAATTATGCACATACCAGAGACTCCAAAATCCATTATATACATATAGAAGCTAGTGTATACATTAGTATCAACTCCGTTAAACACTACAAACGGAAGAAAACCACCTACATGTGGCAAATTCATACCTAAAGATCGCAAATTGCCATACGCACCGCCAAGAGTATGGGTTCCCACATAGCCAGATTCAATCACAGTTTTTTCCACAACTTTATCTAACGCCGGAATGGAGAGGCCCAAATAATGCGATAATATAACTAATGGTGTCCTTGTACTACTAATTACTTTCCCTGTAAAGTTCCCATAAAAGAAAAATGCAATTATAAATAATATCCCGCTCACAGCAATTGTACACAATATACGCTTTTTACTTGAAAACGAATAATGTTTATGATTTAAATAAATAATAGAAAAAACTAGTGTCCCAAAAATAACTAACTTAAGTAACTCAGCTCTTCCTGTTGTTAGTATTGTAAATGGAAAATAACATAAAATAATCCATAGATAGCAAAAAGATACCTGTCCAGTTCTAATGATATTATTAATAAATAAATATATAGATAAATAAGCGACACATTGAGCAAACAAAAATCGTATCCTAAAACCTCTGGAGAAAACAAATTCATTTTTCTCAATATATGGCCGGATTGTCTTTACAATTCCCAATATGCCATCATGATTACCGTAACCATTAGCTATGTTTAATAATTCTTGAACACTAAGTGCTAGCATGAAAATCATAATAGCACTAATTAATGAAACTTTTTCCAGCGATATATTACCACATAGACTAAATTTATCATGAAAAGAATTCTTATCTATATATTTTTTTCTGCGTTTAGCTATAATGCCGCCACATGTAAATGCAAACATACCAACTATAACCACAATACACGTATTGATACCAACATGTAATCCCCACACTTCTACATAAGGTAATGCAAATGCAAGACTAAGAGCCATCATTATATTAAATACGACAACAGGTTCAAGATAATCACATTCAAAAAATATAAAAGTTAAAAGTGACAATCCCAGTAAAATAATTAAAAGAATATAAATAAGATTAATCTCCATTTTTTCCTCTAATAGCAATAACAGATAATATAAAAGCCGACAATATTACACCAAGAACAAATCCAGTAAGTGCATACTTTTTTTCAACCTGATTTTCTTCTACTTTTATGCCATCTGTTTGCATTTTAAATGTATGAATAAGATGAATTTTGACTCCCGAATCAAATTCAACAATTTTATTATTAGCAATCCTTATAAGTTCTGAAATCAAATTTTCAGCACTTGAAGTAAAATATTCGTGATTTTTCAAATCATTCTTTCCCGCGAAGAAAGTTATCTCATAAATACCTTTTCCAAAATTAGATATAAAAATATGCTTTTTTATCCATTCATACTTTTCTATATTACTAAACTTATTCCAATCAGCAGCATATTTTGTGTAATCATATTTTACCTGCGTCTCGGATAAAAATTCACTCAAAAATACGTAACTTGTAAGAAATTTTTCTAATTTGAAATCCTCTGCAAATTTTTCTTTATCAGTAAATCCATAAACTTTCACCGTATCTACAACCCACATATCTCCAGTTTGCACAACATAATCCGAGTTTTTCTTTTCATATACCATAAGTCCAGCACAAATCAAACCACAGAGTATAATAACCCACCATTTGACCTTCAATATATTAATAATCTTCTCATATATCACATTGCACCTCACAGAATATCATTTCAATAATTTTTACTTCTTCAATACATTAACTACTTCATCTATAGCTTTTTCCAGAAACTTTCCTTCTGAAACCATTTTTTTTAGCGGAGCTAAATTGCAAATCAATTGTAAATATCGCTCTTCCGTAAGATTATTCATTATACAATTAATTTCTTCCAAACTATCCACGCAAAATCCAATATCATATTTTTTTATAGTATCAGAAATAGCAGCTTTATTCCAAGCAAAAATTGGTAATCCAGCTGCTATGTACAAAGAAAATTTATGTGGATTGTTCCATTGTGTATATTCTCCCATTACTCCTGTACATGATTCTATTGACTCACCATCCCACACAAGTCCAAATCCACCGCTCATTTTGTACGGTAACTCATTAGGACTAAAACTTCCTCGAAATTTTATATTGTTAGGCAAAACCATAGTATCATCAAAACCTACTCCAAATAGATCTATGTCATATTTTAAATCAGCGTAGCATAACTCATATAAAAATTTAGATTTAGCCAAATTACCAGCAAAATTTAACGCTTTTCTAAATTTTTGTGTTCTCACTGGTTGATCAAGTAAATAGTCAAAAATTTCTACATCCACCATTTTAGGATTTTTTACACCATGAGAAAGCAATTTATTTTTCATTCTTTGATTATGTACAACTAATACTGTTGCACTATTTAAAATCTGGTGTTCATCAGTATACGTCGTAATTCCTCGCCACGAATCTATATCGTGAACTATAAATACCGTTTTATTAGCTAAAAACAACTTTTTAATATAAAATTGTATTATTTTTGGAGAATAATCTGGATAATGTACTATCAACGTTTTATCTTTACAATGAGAAAGTGATAATATGGTCTTTACGCAATTAATTAGTCTTTTCGCATAATATGAAAGGCTCTTTTTCTTCCCATCTGACACATTATTATCTAACGAATAATTCCATATAATTCTTGGACTAAATCGATCCACAACGTCATCAATATCTTTAACACCTTTACTTCCAGCATGTTTATCTTTACTAATAGCTTGTCGTAAAGCAACTAATGCACCATCTTCCTCTATTTTACAGCTCATTTCTTACCCCCGAAAATTATTCTTGCAATTCTACGAAGTTTCAAGACCACTTGTTCGCCAAATATATTTGCAACAAATACTCTAATATATTTCTTAAACTTATCTTTTCTTGGTATCCATGAACCAGAGAAATGGTGAATCGTATAAGTATTATCTGTTTGCACAATTTTCCCATCCATTAAACGCTTAGCACATAAATAATCAAACGGTAATATAAGAACTCCATCATCTATAATATTTCTTTTACCATCCAATATATAATTATACTTATTCTTTATTATGTTAGTTATGATTACAACATTAGTAGTCAAGTCAAAGCTTCCATCAGGCATTACGAACTTTCTTCCATTATAATAATCCAAAAAGATCTTAATTAACGAATTGTTCCTACATGCACCATACGTTCCGGTCATAAGTCCAATATCAGATTCATATCCCAAAACTACATTATATGGTAATAACTCATCCATATTTTTTACAACCTCAACATCAGAATCCATATATATACCACCATAATCATAAACAACCTTTAGTCGTACATAATCAGCCACGAAAGCATATTTCTTATTATCATAAGCCTCTCGGCAATATTCGTTTTCAGTTACATCAAAATTACTTTCATCCCACCTTATAATTTCATAGTCAGGACAGTAATGCTTCCACGATTTAATATATTTTTCAACATCCGCTGGTAATGGCTTCCTACCAAACCAGCAATAATGTATTATTTTAGGTATCATACAACGCTCCATTTATATCTTTACGTTATTTATATATATATGTATACACGTTCCACATAAAGTGATAAAAACAAAATCCACACATCAAAGCGATAATACCAAATTTATCACGACATGGAACGCAGTTTGAAGTTAACATCACTTTCTTATTATCTAAAATAAACTTTACAATCTTTGCTCGCGCTGGTATAAAAGATTCATCTATATCCAACATATTATTTAACAATGCAAATCGCGCATATACTCTCCGACGTAATACAGCATCAGCCAAATCAGGATAAATTTTAATTACATCTAATCCCATCTTATCTGTCATTTCCAACAGTTGAAATTTATTTTCTGAAAAATGCACTCTGGTCAGAGAATCATTTCTAACCATATAGTTATATTTACTTTCAAATCCACATGCAACATAATCACATTTTTGAAACAACCTATATGTTGTAGCAATGTCTTCATATATCTTTCCCTTTGGAAACTTTACTGTTCTAAACAACTTTGTAGAATATAATTTAGCCCATGCTGATGTATCAACAATATCATGGTATAGCATGCGTCTTATACATTCTTTACCCGTAAGTTTAAGTTTCTCATTATTCCCAATAACATTTTTTTTATTTGTATTTTCAAAAATCTCTGTCTGGCAACAAATTGACATTTTCGTATTAAATTTCAGAATAAGATCGTACAAAAATTCTATCATATCATAATCAATAGTATCATCCGAATCAACAAACGTTATATACTCACCTTTTGCTTGTTTAATACCGGCATTTCTAGCATCAGATAATCCTCCGTTAGGTTTATGAATCACTATAATCCTAGAATCTTTTAGTGAATAATCTTCACATATATCACCCGATTCGTCTTTAGAACCATCGTCAACTAATATAATCTCTAAATTAGTATATGTTTGATTCACAATAGATTCAATACTCTTTTTTAGGTACTTCGCAACGTTGTATACAGGAACAACAACACTAATTAAAGGTTTTTCATTCATACAGCTATTTACCCATAATCTTTCTTTTTATAAAAAGGCCACCTTTTTTTAACCAGTTTTGTTTTTCAAAAAAATCTACATTAATTTCTTTATATTGATAGCCTTTAGTCTCCAGCCAAACGTCCAAAAGCATTTCATCAATAAACCATCGGCGTTCCTTCTCTTCATAAGTTGACAAGTCTATTCTCTTCTCCACTTCAAACATTACATCAAACCACCACTGGCAGAATTCATGATAATATTCTTTTTTCATAACAAACATATTGAACATATGAGCCCAGGTTCTATTCATCATAATATTCCAGCCATTCATATATTCTGGACATTTTTCTTGAATTACTGCTTTACAAACATCAAATTGCTCTCTTGGATGTGCATGGAGGTAGTGTTCTTCATTCGTTTCAATACGATACTTGCGTTTATCCGCTACAACAATATCAGTATATTTTAGCAAGTTTTCCCAATCTTTTCGACTTAATATATCCATACGTTTTTTATCAATAGAGCGACAGAATAACCCCTTGTGTGTAAAATACCTTCTATAGTGAACCAAGCCAAGATAATCTGCTTTTACATTTTTCCATATCCAATAAAAACCAGTTAATTCACAATATCCGTCATTTCTGTCAGAAATATTATCAGCGGTATCATCTCCGATATATCCTATATCTTGTTTACCTTTACGCCCAACGTGTATAGGTGTATAGATATCATCTTCTGGCATCCAATAATTTTTATGTGTCGCTACAAAAATCTTAATATCCAATTTTAAAGCTCCTTAGCAACCAAATCTAATGCGCTTGCAATTACTTTATCCATATCATAATATTTATATTCGCCCAATCTTCCACCAAAAATAATATTAGTTTCAGCTTTAGCCAATTCAACATATTTCTCATATAAATCATGGTTCTTAGTATTATTAACCGGATAGTAAGCCTCTTCACCTCTATGCCAATCTGCTGGATATTCCTTCGTGATATAAGATACTGGCTGCTTACCAAATTCAAAATGTTTATGTTCAATGATTCTGGTATAAGGGGTTTCTCTATCAGTATAGTTAACTGCTGCTACACCTTGGTAGTTTTCCACATCATGCTTTTCAATTTCGAAACGCAAACCACGATATTCCAACTCACCAAACTTGTAATCAAAATATTCATCAATAGCGCCAGTATAAATAATCTTATCTGCAAATGCTTTCCACTCTTCTTGATTGGCATTAAAGTCACATTCCATCTTTACTTCAATACCCTCCAATAGATTATCAATTAAAACATTGTAACCACCAATTGGAACACCTTGGTATCTGTCATTAAAGTAGTTGTTATCATAGATATAGCGAACTGGAAGACGTTTAATAATAAATGCTGGTAACTCTGTGCAAGGTCTTCCCCATTGTTTCTCAGTATACCCCTTAATTAGTTTCTCATATATATCTGTACCTACCAAGCTAATAGCTTGTTCTTCTAAGTTTTGAGGCTCATTTTTAATTACATCGCGTTGTTCAGAAATTTTATCATATGCTTCCTGTGGTGTAATAACACCCCACATTTGATGGAAAGTATTCATATTAAAAGGCAAATTATATAATTCGCCCTTGTAATTAGCAATAGGGCTATTTACATAATTATTGAATTCAACAAATTGATTGACATAGTCCCAAACTATTTTATTAGATGTATGAAAGATATGTCCACCATAGTAATGAATATTTATTCCATCCCTATTTTGACAATAAATATTGCCACCTAAATGGTCTCTCTTTTCAAGTACTAAACATTTCTTTCCCTTCAAATGTGCTTCATGAGCAAATACTGCACCATAAAGTCCGCTACCTACAACTAAGTAATCATATTGTTTCATTCGTAATTATCCCCTAATTTTATTTTTTAAATTATCGCAGAAAACTCTCATCATCATATGGTCAAATATCATATGAATATCTTCTACAATCTGCATATCATCAACTGCTACATGCATCTTGTAGTCAGCCATTTGCATCAATATACCACCGCTATAGCCTGTAATTCCTACAACTTTACACCCAATAGTTTTAGCATATTCTACCGCCTTGATAATGTTCTTGGAATTACCGCTACCAGAAATAGCCACAAGCAAATCCCCTGGCTCTAAAACACCTTGTAACTGGTAGGAAAACACTTCATCATAGGACATATCATTGGCAATTGCCATCACACTAGGCACATTATCATTCAAACACTGTAGACGGAATTTCTTTCCAACTACAGAAGAAACCCCTTTATTAAAGTCGCACACCATGTGGCTAGCAGTAGCAGCACTCCCACCGTTACCCATAGTATAAATCTTAGCATCTCTATGGAAAGCATCTGTAATTGCCACCATAGCCAAATTCAATTCATCTAAATCTAATTTTTTTAATACAACAATTTCCTTCTCAATATATGCTTCCATTGCCTTTTTATAATTTACCATAGTATCTCCTATTAATATCTTTTATTCTGTTCCCAAGCAAGAGCAGTTTTCAAAATATACTCAAGGGAGCTATTATCTAGTTTCCAACCCAGCAAATCTTTTGCCTTCTTGTTAGATGCAACTAATACAGCTGGATCACCAAGACGTCTACCGATAATATCATAAGGAACTTTCCTGCCACTGATTTCTTCAAACTTTTTGATGATTTCCAATACAGTAAATCCATCATTACTTCCCAAGTTGAACTGTTCAGTCACATTATGTTCCATGATGTATTTAAGACCCAAGTAATGCGCCACAGCTAAATCTTCTACATGAACATAATCACGCACGCAGCTCCCATCTTTAGTTTCATAATCATCACCAAACACTTTTAATCTGGGTTTGCCATTTAAAGCTGCACGAATAACTAATGGAATCAAATGACATTCCGGATTATGATCTTCACCAAGCAACGCATCATGAGAACAACCAGACGCATTAAAATATCTAAAAGAACAGGAATGCAAGCCATATGCTTTTTCATAATCTTTAAGAATTTGTTCACCAATTAGCTTAGTGGTTCCGTATGGATTAATCGGCTCTTGAGGATGTTCCTCATCAATAGGAACGTATTTAGGTTCACCAAAAGTAGCCGCTGATGAAGAGAAAACAACATACTTAATACCACTTTCGACGATAGTATCTAAAAGGCTTAACATCTTTGACACGTTATTATCATAATATCTTTTCGGCCTGGCAACAGAGTCAGGAACAGACGCAAAAGCAGCAAAATGAACAACTGCGTTAATTTTCTCCTTTTGGAATAATTCTTTCATAAACTTTTCATCGCCAAAGTCGCCTTTTATAAACTTACCAGCAACAATAGACTCTTCATGACCATCACTCAAGTCATCTACGACAACTGTTTCGATTCCTTGCTCATTAAAATATCTATTACAATGACTACCAATATATCCAGCTCCACCCGTAATTAAAACTTTCATTTTACATCCTCCTGTAATATGTAATTTACTGCTTCACATAATGAGTTGCACTTATAATCAGCAGCAAACTCTTTTATAGTAATAGCAATGGTTTTTACTCCGAACTTTTTCCCTGCCAAAATATCACTCTCGCTGTCGCCAACCATATATGAGCTGTTCTTATCAAACTGGTATATTGCTTCAGCTTGCTGGAACATACCAGTTTGAGGCTTTCTGCAAGTACAAGTTCCATTTTCATGAGGACATACAAATATAGAATCTAAATGCGCTCCACTTAATTCAAGCTCGCATCGCATTTGTTTGTGAATTTCATTGACATCTTCCATAGACATAATGCCTTGGGCAACACCGCGTTGATTCGTTACTATGCAAACAATATATTGCGCATCATTAAGTTTTTTTATCGCAGTAGCAACTCCATCAAAAAACTCAAACTCGTTCCATGTCTTAATATAATCATGCGGCGCCGCCACTTTATTTATTACACCATCTCTGTCTAAAAAAACAACTTTATTAGGCAAAATAAACTACCCTGCTTCCATAGCGCGCAATACGGAAATTCAATTCATATAATCCAACTGCCTCACGGACCGCCTTTTGATACTGTTCATCACAATATACCAAAATAAATCCGCCACCACCGGCTCCTAATAATTTACCACCGCTAGCACCGGCTTCTAGTGCAAGATTATAATAAGAATCAATATCATTGTTAGATATACTATTTACAATAGACTTCTTTTTTTGCCAGCCATCATGCAACATCTCTGCAAATTTAATATTAAATCCTTCTTCATTTAGCAAACATTTCATATCATTGGCCTGATTACGCATATAATTTAAAACATCTAATTTTTCACTGGTTTCAGCACTCTGTTTTGCTAAAATTCCATCTGCACTACGACGAATTCCTGTATAAAACATCATGAGTTTACTGTCCATTAATCTTTTATCATCTTCTGAAACATCAATTTTTTCTCTATTGACCTCTCCATTACGTTCAAAAGTAAAATAGTTTATTCCTCCAAATGCTGCTGCATATTGATCCTGTTTACCTATGGGATGTCCTAAAATATCTATTTCGATTTGACAAGCTTTTTCAGCTAGTTCATATGCTGATAGACGTTCTCCACAGTAAGAATAAAGCGCATTTAAAAGACCTACTGTAAAACTGCTGCTAGATCCTAATCCTGTTCCAGCAGGAATATCTGATATAGAAGTAATTTCTACACCCTTATCGACACCTGCCATTTGCATACATGCTTTGGCGATATCATGTTGAATTTCCTTTAATGAGTCTACTATTTCGGTTTTAGAATAACTTATCCTAATGGTATCATCAAATCTTTTATTCATTGTTATATATACATATTTATTGATAGCAGCACTAACTACTGCTCCATACCCTTGTTTGTAATAAGCTGGTAAATCTGTTCCACCACCAGTAAAACTAATTCGCAATGGTGTTTTTGTAATTATCACATCTTCCACTCCTTTTGCGCTTTGTTATAATTTTCTAAGTTGCCTATATCAAGCAAATAATCTTTAATTTGATACCCATACATTTTATTAACCAAGCTAGGTAATACATCTTTACCAAAATCAATAAACTTTTTTTGTGGTAAATATTTAAAAATATCCAGATTAGTAACATAGATACCAGCATTTGCTAAATGACTTCTAGGTCGTTTAGGTTTTTCTATGAATTCATAAATTAAATCATATGAGTCAATGGCAGCAATTCCACATTCTTTAGGATTATTAGTATAGAATAATCCCATCGTTAACATGCCTTGTTTTTTTGTATGAAACTTAATTAATTCACTCAAATCTATATTAGTTAAATTATCAGCGTAGCAAATAAGAAATTTCTCTTCATTTTTTATGAATGACTTATTAATAGCTACTGTCCCTCCACTCCCTAATAAATCTTTTTCATAGGATTCAATTAAAGTAACACCTGTTTTTTGAGCATTATAATATTCAATAAACTTTCTCACTTCATCTGCCAAATAATGTGTGTTTATTAACACTTCATTAATACCATGTTTTTCAAATAAATCCATCCACCAAGCCAGTAATGGTTTCCCGCAAATAGGAACCAAGCATTTTGGAATGTTATTTGTCAAAGGTTTTAGTCTTGTTCCGTATCCAGCTGACAATAAAAATGCTTTCATATTAATATGCACCTTTCCTGAATAAAACAACTGCAATAGTCTTAAATAACATAACCAAATCTATCCATATACTCCAGTTACGCACATACCAACTATCGAGCAAAACACGTTCTGTATAATCAATATCATTACGTCCGCTTACCTGCCACATGCCAGTAATCCCAGGCTTAACCATCAAATAATCATTGATGTACTCGCCATAGCGTTCCATTTCCGCTTTAATGATAGGCCGTGGCCCTACAAGGCTCATTTCCCCTTTTAATACATTGAATATCTGTGGTAATTCGTCTAAACTGGTTTTACGTAAAAATGCTCCTGATTTGGTTATACGTGGGTCATTTTTTAATTTAAAATCCTTTTCCCATTCTGCCCTTGCCTCAGGATCTGTATCCAGTAGTTTTTCCAGCTTTTCTTTAGCATCTATACACATGCTGCGAAATTTATAACAGGGAAATTCTTTGCCATTTTTACCTATGCGGATGTGTTTAAAAATAACTGGGCCAGGTGAATCTTTGTATATCCACAATGCAATAAAAACCAAAATTGGCGAAATGGCCAGAGTTCCAACTAAAGTAACTATGAAATCAAATATTGCTTTTAAATATCTATTCAAAGGCCTTGCTAAATTATTTCGCAATCGTAACAACATCAATTTTTCATTAAACAGGCTTTCTACTTCTATGCCACCCATTGGAACACCAACAAGATTCGGAATGATACCCATATTTTTTACCAATGGCTGTACTTTATAGATAATCTGCGTTAATTTAACTTGTTCTAATCCAGGCGCAGCAATAAATACATGCTGCACTCTGGTTTCTTTTATTACGTTTTCAACATCAGCGAATTTGCCCAACACAGGAAACTTTTGTAAAATACCATCTTTAACATGATTATCTTCCAATAAACCAATGATTTTATATCCCATACCTGCGTCGCTTGAAATACCTTGAACCAGCAATTCTGCTGTTTTACCAGCACCTATAATCAGGACAGGAATTTGCATCAATTGGAAATGTTCCAGTATTTTTTTAGTAATGTAACGGAAGATAGTTAGATAAATAAATGTAAATACCAATAGTAACGCTATAAATAGTCGTGAAGTCGAAGCAGTGATCTGCCCAATATATAACACAATGATAATTGCAATTACAGCATATATGGACGCATGAAATATTTTTTGAATAACTTGCCAAAACTGTGCTCGGCGGCTGTAAAGCTGTTCTATATTGATAAAAAGTAAGTACATCAACGGAAAAACTAACCAAAAGTTAAGCCAGGAGATGTGTAACACCCCTCCATTTGGTAACAAGCAATTACGGAAAACAAACGCACTCTGTTCTGCACAAATAATCGCTATATAATCAATTACAAGCAAAAATATCGGCAGTAAATAGGCTGTACATCTATCTGCTGTCGATATTGTATGTTTCATATTATTATACAAACTTATCTCACTCCCAAAGGTAATCCACGGCTTTTAACAAAACCTTAATTTCAATGTAATAAAATTTTATGCTTTATTTTACAATAGACTATATACTATTTTAACACTTTTGTTATAAAAAAGCCACATGTTTGACTTAAACCTTCTTTAAATATCTTCTTCTCTCTTCCTAATTTTTGCATATATATTTTTTAAAAATAAAATTTGTATTTTAATAATTTATGATATTTATTTCATAGCTTTTCACACACAAAAAAGCCGTAACCACAAAGGTTACAGCTTCTTTAGTTCAATATACTATTTAATTTTTTATCAGCGCTTATTTAAATTCTACTTTTAAATGCTGTCGTTCTACTAACCTTTGGAATTTATATTTCGGATAACCAACCATTAAAGCGCCTACTATTTTTTGCTTAGCCGGCACTTCTACCAAGTCAAGCAATGGTTTATATCCGGCTATACCACAGGTTTGAATAAATCCGGCAATAGTCGTTCCCATGCCGATAGTCGGTGCATAAAGCTCCGCATAAGCCCAAGACTGTTCTGCATTACTAACACCAGTTGTATTTAATCTACGGGCCAATGCAAAAATCACCATCGGTGCGTTGCGGGCAATAATATCCTGACCACGCTCGCGATAAGCTCTCAATACAGTAGTAAAATATCTGCTGTTAGAACTTCCTTCTGCAATTTCCTGTTCCATCCACTGTGCTGTAGCCTCAGCAATAGCTCTGATTTTTTCCTTATCACTAATTACTATATAATACATTCCCTGTGAATTACCTGCTGTTGGCGCATAGCGACATACTTCAAGCAGTTTACGTACATCAGACTCAGTTGGTGGCTGCGGTTTAAACATACGAACTGATCGACGCATCCGCAAAAAATTATATGCAGTTTCAGCATCTAAAACAGGCATCGGCAGTGGTAATTGTTCTTCTAGCGGCACATATTTATTATCCATAGCAGCCGTTGGGCAAATAGCAACACAATGGCCGCAGCTCATACAACCTCTATCAAAATTGCATTCAGGTCCAAGCTCTCCCATTGATAAAATACATGATGGACACGCCTCTACACAAATACCACATTTTATACATTTATCATAATCAACTTTCAGTAAGTCCATCTTCTAGCACCTCAATCTTCGAAATGAATGAATTCCAATCCGCTGAAGTCAGTATAAAATTGTGCATTTTTAAAAGCTTTGGCACATAATTCTTTATCTTTATTAACAACACCGTCAGCATTGGCGATGCCCAAATAAGCACAAGCAGACTGTGCTGCAAAAGTTTGAGCATGTTCCAATAATGCCTGCTTATCAGAATCGGCAATAGTACCTTTATTGGGATAAACATCAGTAGCCACCAAAATAAAAATCAACTGCTCGCCTTGCTTAGCAACTACATGTGGAATCTCACTTTTATTAGGTTGAGCGAATTCTATTTCAAAACCTTTTTCAGTAAGATGCTGCAGCAATACCTGTAATCCAAACTCATGAATTTCTTGAGTATTCATTAACTCAAATGCCATGAATCATTCTCCTTTGCTATATTATAGCTTTATTATATCATAAAAAAGCTATCTATCTCCAGCAATATTCTAAGTACTGTTATCCAACAAAATATTATCACAAACATTTAGATAACAAAATAAAAAGCCTGCTTTTTTAGCAGGCTCAATTTACTGGCTCCCCGAGTAGGACTCGAACCTACAACAACTCGGTTAACAGCCGAGTGCTCTACCGATTGAGCTATCGGGGAA